>FUFK010038673.1_pt1 | contig 13085 bp, 19 predicted proteins | sample 1021851 | NCBI WGS metagenome assembly FUFK01 (sample SAMEA51879418, study PRJEB19060) | metagenome | reverse complement strand
TGCTCTTTGATGGAAAGGAAATACATGAAAAATTATTGTTGTTGGAATAAGAAATAGTAATAAAAAGACTGAACCGATTTTTTGCTTTTCACTAAATATAAAAAATCCAGAACCCAAGATAAGACATATAATGGCTCCCACTAAAAGAATAGATGAAATTGTTTCAGGAATGCCTTTTGTAGAAATATATTCAACTGTTCTTTCAAAATTATTTATTTTGCCGGGTATGGCTGAGATAAATATTGCTGAAATTGATACTCTTGAAAAAAAATCTAAAAAAGATTTGATCCTCTTATTTTTCAAAAAAGAACTTTTCATAATTTTATTTTAAGAAAAAAGTTTTATGCGTTTGATAAATACTTAATTAGTCTGAAACAACTTTAAATTTTTCTCAAAGGTGTTTAGCTAAATTAATAGAAAGCTTTTTTTTATGTGAATCTTATTAAAGTATTTAATAGTAATTTATGAATTGTCTTTTTATATTTATTAAATAATAAATTTAATTAAAATAAATGTTTAAAAAATTTCTTTTCACTTCTTTTTTAATTTTAAGTTCCCTCATAACCATTTATCCTTCCAAAAAAGAAAATACAAATTTTTTCGATTATTGTTATTCGTTAGAAAAAATAATNTCTAGAAATACAGTNGAAAAAAATAAGAATCTATCTAATAATTTTAGGCCTTTAGCAAAAGATATTGCTCTATTTGGTACTAAAAAAACTAAAGGCTTTTTAGCTAATAAGATAATTGATCAACATAAAAATTCCAAAAAATTATTTATTATTGCTTTTATTCCAAACCAAATTTATTGTTTAGCAGGATATTGGGTAGAGGAGGTAAGTCCAGGAAAATTTGAATCGATTTTCTATAAGAAAACCAAACAAAAAATAAATGAATATAAGAATACAAAAAAAGAAGTAGATGAATTTATAAAAGGAATTAATTTAGAATATANATNTATAAAAAAAGAAATTAACGATTTTTTTTAGAAAATTAAAATCCTTTTTCTAAAACAATTGGTTTAATTGTTATTTTTGATTTATTTGTTTTAGGTTGTGAGACAAAAAACAACAGAAATCCTAAAAAGAATACAAAGCCAAAAATAGATAAAGAATAAATAAATTTTTTTTTGTGATTAAATTTAAGTTTGTATTGGGCTATTTTTTCAAAGAACAGAAATTTTTTCTTTGATAATGAATCATATTTTTCAGAATTATTTTCAAAATAATAATTATTAAATAATTCTTCCCTTTTTTTCTCAATGTCTATTAGCAAGTTATTTTCAGACGCACCAACTTTGTAATTTGATTGCTCATAGAAAAATTCATGTATTTTTGAACTCTTTGTTATTTTTTTATTTTTAAAATCAAGTTTAGTTTTTTTAAAATCATTATCAAACCATTCGTCATAAACTATAAAGTTTGGTTTAGCAAAATAAGACAAGATTCTATTAGAAAAAAGTATATTAAAAAAAATAAATCAAATAAAAAAGGAAAGTTATTTTTGTAGGTAAATTTCATAAATCATGTTTTTAAATCATTATTAATTGTCAAGTTATCAAAAAATGTAATTTTTTAGATTTCCAAGCTTCTTATTATTTGATTGTTTTTTGTATATTAGTTTTCAAGAAAAGTCATTATTTTGACTTTCTTGTGCCACCGTAGGAATAATTATTATGTTTAGAAATTACACTCCAACATTCTTTACAACAAAAAATCCAGTTTTTATGAATTATGGATTTAACTCTGTAATGAATTTTATCTGGCTTATGACATGAATCACATTTTTTCAAAAATCCTTAGCTTTGCTAAATAAATTTTAGATAAAAATAAGGTTGATTTAAAATATTCACGAAACAATTTTTTTCTTGTCATTATATATATGCACTCTACTCATCCTGAAGCAAAGCAGTGGTTTTGTTGAGTGCGATTATTTTTAACTGGATGATAAAAATCTAATTTTTTACTTTGTCTAATTTTTAAAAATAAGTCTATTATTTACGTAAAATTTGTAAGGCATTTTTTTAACTTCAGTAAAAAAAATTTTTAATTATACATCTCAACCATAACTTTAAAAAGAAAGTCACGATTTTTATTTAATTGATTTTATTATAGTTTAAAAATATAAAATCATGAACATTTATTTATTTTGGATATTGTTTTTAGCTCTATGGGCAATAGTCCCTTTAATGATTATTAAAGGTAGATCAGACGAAGCCCCTAAGATTCAGACTTCACCAAAAGTTAAAGAAAAGAAAAAAGGGTGGTTTACTTAACGGAATCTCTAACTTAGTAAAAATAATCCGCAAGAAATTTCTTGATATTATAAATTTCAGTCTTAGTAAGCACTATTAATGAAAAGTGGAAAAATTAGAAAATAATTTTCTTTATTTAGTTGTTCTTGGAGGTAGAGCAAAAAAAGCTAATGTTGAACAACATGATGTTAGATGGGTTGTTGGATCTAAAATTGAGGATACATACGATACTTTAAGGAAGGATTGGTTTGGATCTCCAATAGGTTTGCACATAGATAGCTATAAAAAAATTAAATATATAGATGGTTATAAGATTAATTTAATAAATCTTGAAAAGAATAAAACTGAAAAAAATAAATTATTAAAAAATAAGGACAAAAAATATTTATGGTTTGTCAATATTGGAGGATATAATCCAACTTCAATGCAGGAAAAACATGAGTTTGGATTAGTTACAGCTTCAAATAAATTAGAAGCAAAAAATATAGCTAAATCTAAATGGCTAATTGGGTGTAAAAGAAAGCATAAAGATGATATTGCTTCTCTAGAAATGTTAATTATTTGCGATGATTGTGAACTTATAAAAAAAATAGGTAATTGGGAAATAGAATTAACTTCAGATAATAAATTTGTTAAAGAAAACAATTATCCTGATTGGTATGGCTATAAAAGAATAGATAATATTTAGTAATTTATATCTTTTAAGTCTAGGTAAAATTTGCAAATTTTTTAATATTTTTTACTCTATAAATGATTATAAGGAACTTGATTTTCTGAGAAGATAGATTCCACCACCCATAGAAATTAGGACAGGTAACCAAGCAGCGAAAATTGGAGTCAATAAACCTTTTACTCCAAATGAACTAAAAACAAATGACATTACGTAATAAACTAATATAAGAATCACGCTTAATCCAAATCCCTGACTTTTAGATGACCTTAAATTAGACTTTGATCCCAAACTGCTACCTATTAAACCAAATACCAAGCAAGCACATGGTAAAGTGAATTTTTCTTGAATACGGACTTGAATTCTTCTTACCTCTTTTAAGTTCCCTGATTGTTTATATATCTTTTCTGCTTTTAATGCCTGCTTCAAAGTCATTTCAGTAGCATCTCGTGGTACTTTCGCTAACTCTAAAGGCCCCTCAACAAATGGATATGTATATTCTTTAAATTGAATATTTGTTGTTTGTCCACTTGGAGAAATTGAAACAATGCTTCCATCAGAAAATATCCAAGAAGAGTTTTTTTTGTCGAATCTTGCAGTGTTTGCCTTCAGAATTTGTTGAAAATCTTCTCTGGCAAAATCTAATACTGTAACTTTCTTCATAATGTTGTCTTCATACTTTGAAGCATAAAAAATATGCGTAAGGAAAGTATTTGCATTGGTTGGTTTTTTAGTTAATGCATTTATCCTGGAACCATATCTTGCAAACATAATATTATTTTTCCCTTTCTCACCGCTAAAAGAACTTCCTATACCTGCTCGTAATGTTGTTTCAGCTAATTTGTTACTTGCAGGCACTAAATTATCATTAAAGTAAAAAGTTAATCCAGTCATAAATATTGAAAGAGCAATAGCTGGAGAAATAATTCGCGCAGTTTTTATACCTAAAGATTTCAAGGCTAATAATTCAGAATTGCTTGATAATTTTCCATAGGCTAATAATGTAGAAAGCAATACTGCCATTGGGAATGATAAGACCAAAAAGCTTGGCAAACTAAAAAAAAGAACTTTTAAAGCTAAAAATAAAGGCAAACCAAATTCAACTATTTTCCTTATAAGATCGAACATTACCCCAACAGATAATGAAATTACAGTAAAAGCAGAAATAGCAAATATCATAGGAGGTATTATTTGTCCTAATAACCATCTATCTATTAGAGGAATGGCATACCAAGGAGTAATTATTTTATTGATGGTTTTTTTAATTAGTGTTTGGTTTGAAAGTTTCAAAAGGAATTTATTTAATATGTGCTGACTTTCTTTGTATTATAAAATATTGGTGATTTAGAGACCAATCTAAATTTCTGGTTAAGAAAAATACAATTTATTCTCAAATCTATAACTTGAATCAAAAAATAATTTATTAGATCTTGCATTAAATGAAGAAATTTGGTTTCTTTAAAAAAACAGTTAAAGCATGAAAAATAAAACTTTAATATACGAATGCAATTGCATACACTGCCAACAAAAACTAAAACAAATTAATAGTTCAAAACTATATTGGGACAAATTAATTTTAAGAAAAAAAATGGCGTAGTGTCTCTACTAAATCCTTTAAGGTTTTAAAACTTTTAAAGTAGTTTTTTAAAAACTATTATTTTCCTTAAAAAAAACATAGTTTTCAATCTTTATTATTTAAGCCTTTTTTAGAATAATGATATTACTTAACTTTTTGATTTTTTTTGTAGATCATATTTTCTCGATTTAAAAGAAAAAGGATAATCAAAATACAAGATGGAATGAGAATAAAATCTAAAGACATACATTTTGTTCAATCTATTTTCTGTTTAGCAAATAAAAAAAATATTGACACTGTTTCCTTTCTTTAAAATATTATTCAGTTGTTCAAAAATTATTTAAATGCTTAGTTTATTTTCTTGCTTTTAAAATTAAAAGAGCCTGCAAGTANCCCACCTGCAAGCTCATGACGACCTAATTAATTCAGATTACCTGATTTAACCAGCTAAGCACTTCCTAAATGCTATATATATCTTACTAAGTAAAATTACTTACTGTGGGTATAAATGCTTATTTTTAGTGATTTATATGCGAATTTTATAATAGTAGGGTGATTTATTAAAATAAAAATTTGACCCTTTATTGTTTTTGAACAGAAATGTAACAAAATGGCCTTTAAATACTCACAGGTAAATATCAAGGACCTTTTGGTTTACATAAGTTAATATTTGTGTTACTTTAGTTAACAATTATTTTTAATTTAATGACAAAATCAGGAGTTACTACAGAATCAGGTGGAAGACAGAATATGTTTCCATCAGAAACTAGGCCTTATATTGATCAAACTGTATCTTATGATGGATATCCTCAAAATGCAGAAAAAGTAAATGGTAGATGGGCAATGGTTGGTTTCGTTGCACTATTAGGTGCCTACATAACAACAGGACAGATCATTCCAGGAATTTTTTAGAAATTTATTTATAGTTTTACGAACTTTTTGTCAGAAGATTATTTTACTAGTATTTAAAATACTAAATTTATTTTCTTTAGATTAATTAATCTTCAACTAATATCTATAATTTTTTATTTTAAATTTGAATATAAGAAAAACCAAATAAAAGTGATTGCGTTTAGGCTAAAAATTATTCCTAGAAATATATATGCAAACTTTTTGCCAATAAAAGCTGTTTCCGGTTCAAGCTTTACTCTCATCAATTCCCTCAATTATCCCGATAAAGATAGCATCAATTAAGAAATAATTTTAGATTTTAAATAATAAAAATAATCATATTAATATTTCTCCATTTAGCTAGAATTTGTAAAATTCATTTATTATGGATTTTTGGCTTTCTAGTTGGTAAATTTAATTCTTTGATGTTTCAAGTATCATTTCTCAGTTTGAGTTATTATTACGCCATTATAGATTATTTTAATTAGCCAAAATACTATTTCTAGTCCAATATTTGGACTTAATAATCCTAAAACTACAGAATTAATAAAATTAAATGTCAGAATTGCAATGAATTTCTTTACTGATTTTGAGAATATTTCTTTTTTAATGGGATTTTCAAATCTCCATTAAAATTGAGGAGTCAATAACTAAAACTGACTCTTGAAAAAGAGATAAATTTATATTAGATAAAGCCAGGAATGATTTGTCCCGTTGTAAGATATGCCCCGATAAGAGCTATAAAACCTAACATTGCAAATCTTCCGTTTAGCTTTTCAGCAATAATTTTTTCTTTTTCTATTGCTTTCGGTTCGTTATTTTTCATTAGAACCAGCCAGGAATAATTTGTCCTGTTGTCACGTACGCACCGACTGCTGCAACGAAACCTAACATTGCTGCCCAACCGTTAAAACGTTCTGCTTCTGGCGTCATTTTGGTAATATCAATTATTAACAAATATAACATAAATATTTATTAATGTAAAGAAAAAAGTGAAATTTACGTACTTAATTAGGTAATCTCTAAAAAAATGCTACAGTTATGTATCAAAAATAACTTATTAGTTTTTGTTTTTGGTCTGATTTTTTTAAATTTGAGAAAAAAAGCTTTTCACCTTGTTTTTTAGAGGTATATCCTCTCATTTAGAGGTGAATTAAATTAATATAATGATAGAGTCAGCTAGTAGGGATACAGGCTGACTCTTTTTTTTTTGACAAAAAGTAGTTTTTATAATTCAAATAATTGCTATTAATAAATTAGATATATATGAATTTATGTCATTACCGACCTACTACATGAATTTAATTTTTGGAAGGATTCCTTCTCTAATGAGTTCTGATTTAATACTTTATATCTTGCCTGCTCTTACAATTTCAATATTATTATTTAGCTTAAAAATAATGTTTTTCAAGGCTCCTAAATTGAGAAAAGTTTAATAATCAAGGATTTTAGAATTATTATTTTTAGTTAAGCACCCAAATTTTTTTAATTTTGGATAATAGACTTTTTTTTTCGGCAACTAAAAGAAATAGAGACTGCATTGGTGATGTATTATCCAGAATTATAAAAAAAGGTTCAGTATTGGAAATCGGGAGTGGTAGCGGTGAACATGGAGTGGTTTTTCAAAAACGCTTTCCTGGAATAATTTGGCAGACAAGTGACCCAGAGTTAGTGCACAGAAAAAGTATAAGTTCTTGGATTGAGTATGAGGACTTAACTAAGAAAATGCCACAGCCTCTTGAGATTGATGTAGAAAAAATTCCCTGGAAAATTCCATTGAAATTAGCTCATTCTTTGCAAGGAATAGTTTCTATTAATATGATTCACGTAGCAAATTGGTCTTGTACTGAAGCACTCTTTAAAGAGTCAGGAAAATTACTCAATAAAGGGCAATTTTTAATATTGTATGGGCCATTTAAAATTTGTAATAAGCATACAAGTGAAAGTAATTATTTTTTCGANAATTCATTAAAAATGCAAAATGATCTTTGGGGTATTAAAAATCTTGAGGAAGTTTGNGATGAGAGTAAGAAAAATGGNTTTTNTCAAGAGGATATTATNANTATGCCTGCAAATAATTTTTCANTAATTTACAGAAAAGTTTCTTNANAAGGCAAATANAAATATCAATANGTTNTTAANATTCATCNTATTANATGATCAACCTGANAGTTTTTTGCTCCATTCTTTATGCTTTTGATCTAAATCTGAAATTTTTTCACCTAAACTCAACTGTCTTTCTAATAATTCAACTTTTGTAAGTGTTATTTTTTCCGAATAAAATTTAATAGGCTGTTTACCATGTAAATTGTCGCCGCTCATAGAATTTCTATAATTGTAAGTATGTTCTAAGATGAAAAATTTGTTATNGCTAATTCTTTTATATTNTTTTCAGATTTGCGNAAATTANNGTGATAAANAATTGATGCTTACTGTGTTTTTAATCCATCATTTTTGTATGAAGATTGCCATATATATCTTCCTCTCTTGANGTCTGACTTAACAGCAACGCAATTGCAAGCAATATTCCATAGAGCTTTGTGTATTGGATCAGGATTAAANAGATATGCTTTTTTAAAGGCTTTTTTAATTAAGACAGTTGCCTTTTTTGCATGATAATGNGGGATCGTTGGACATACATGATGAACGACATGGCTAGANCCTATATTATGGTGAAGAAAATTAAGAACTCTACCGTAAGGCCTNTCAATAGATAGAAATGCNCCTCTCATAAAGGAAAATTCCTTATTTGAAAGATGAGGTACATCTGAATCTGTATGATGAAGCCATGTATAAACTACTAGCCAACAATTAACCACTAATAAAGGGCCAAAATANAGAGNAATTACTGGAAAAAATCCATTCTTGAAAACTAAATAAAAAATGCCCATTAATGTCAAACCTACGCCAATATCTGATATCCAAACTTTTTTGGCCCATATTGATGGCCATAATGCTTTAGAAAATGGTTTAATTGGCCAAAAATGATTTGAAGTTCCATATTTAACACCTCCTGTACTTCCCGAAAGTAAATAAGCTGGCCAGCCAAATATTAGATGTAAAACAAGTTGTAGAATTCCATATTTTCTCTTACCTAAGGAATTTGAAAAATGTAATTCTTTCTCTCCTCCAACTTTTTCTGTAACTCCATTCCCTTTTATGACTAAAGGGACGTGAGTTTCTCCATTGGTTATGTTATTTGTGAATCGATGATGAACTGCATGAGAACGTTGCCAAGAAAAATAAGGCACTAAAAGTAATGAATGTAGTAAATAACCAGTTATAGATGATAATGTCTTGTTTTTAGAGAATGCTCCATGCCCACATTCATGAGCAATTACCCAAAATCCCATTGCAGTTGTACCTGATAGTAATGCATAAATAATCCAAATTGGGATCATTTGATGGGTAAATGGAATAGATAACCCTATCGCAACTACTAATGATTGGATTAAAGCTGATTGTAAAAGATACCTCAAAGAAGTTTTTGTATTGCACTCTAATAAGTTATTTGGAATAACATCCTGAAATTCTTTTATGCTTGGAATATCTTTATCCTCTATTACAAGCGCTTGGCCTTGAAGACCTGAATAGTTTATATTTCTCAAATTTTTTTTGGTTAAGTATTTTGTTAAATAAAAGTGAATTTATTATTTTTATTATCCATCACAGGATCTCATAATGAAAAGTATTGATAATTTTTTTTTCGATGAAATATTTAGGATTTTAATTTTATCTCTAAAAAATTATTTGTACTTGACATTTTTTTATTCTCTTATCGCAATCTTTTTTATTTATATATTTAATTCTTTGTTTATGCTGATTTTCTTTGCTCTTCTTTAAAACTTAGTTAATTTAAAGACCTCGAATATACCTTTTAGGCAAACCAGATTGTTTACGTGGCTTTACTAGGATAGGTAAAGCAATTACCCCTACCGTAAAAAGACAGATTGGAGCAACTACCATCAATATAGATTCTAAAGACATGAATAATTTCGTATTTATTAATAAATAGCAGGATTTTTTTTTAAAGTCATGCGTATTTATATCTATTTTCTGAATATAGATTCAAAATTTTTATAAATTATTAAGTAAAAAAGAAAAAAAGATTAAAAAATATCAGTTTTTTCATAATTNNTCCTANNNANNTAANCATTANCTANATAAAAATTACCCATGGATGAAGAAAAAAAGTGGATGCTTATGACTTATTATTGTCCAACTCATGGAGATTCAGGTTTAGTAAAACCGATTCAACTAACAAAAAAAGATATTAGTAAAACATTCTTAAAAAAAAGTAGGAGTTCTAAAAATTAATTTTTTGAAGTGAAACTAAAGGTATTGTGAAAATGCTCTAAATCTTGATTGAAATCTGGTTAATTAAAATTGATATCTTACAAAAATTCCTTAAGATGCTTTTTTATCAGCAGCATTGGCTCAAAAAAAAGATTTTTAAGTTTGATCTGAATCACATGTTAATTCACATTGATTAAGTTCATTAGCTGATATCTTTTCTAAAATTCTTAACATATCAATTTCTGAAAGCTCTCCATNAGAGTTCCATTTTAAAGTTGTTTTCCTTTGAGGTGAATTTTTTTTATTCATTTTGATCATCCCCTTTCAAATGAACTTCTAAACAACGAGTAATACATTCCTGATGACCATCAACAATACTGCATTCAGTAATACATTCAAAATATGAATTAATAGAATCTATTTCTGTATTCTGGTTTGTAGAAACAAATGAATTATTCATAATAAACTTAGATTTATTTGGAATAGAGATATAGCATGAAATTATGTTCAATAACTTAGTTTATTAAGTTAATTAGAAAAAATAAGTATTATTTACTAAATTTATTTTGCATCTGGTTTACCTTTCAAAAGCCATTAATAAACTTCTTTTAAAAGAATAAAGGAAACAATAATTTTGATTATTTGACATTAACTGTATTAAAGTAGTCTTCCAAAAAAATCAGCATAAAGACTGATTTACTTTTCAGTAATTTAATTAGATGATAAAAAAGCACACTTTTGATTTGCAAATGAAATCAGTAATTAATTGGCTTTCGAAAATGTTAGAAAGTATGGCAAATGCTTTTATGCATCCTCTAAAAAATGACTTACCTCCNTCTATTGGAACACATTCTTATAGCAGTATCCCTCTTAAGAGAAAACTAAGAAGAAGATTTAATTAGTAATTAACTTATTGGGATTAATTTTTCATTGTTATTATCCCAAATAATATATTTGAAGCAGTTAGGGAAATCCCTTAATTTTAAGAACTTTGATTGGCAAAGCAAATGAATATTTGCTTCATGACAAGCTCTTAAATTGTAATTTGGTATTCTCTCCGAAAGATGATGAATGCTGTGAAATGATATATCGGCTAAAAACCAATTTAGCCAATTAGGTAAATTTAAATTGCTACTACCAAAAATGGCTCCATCCACAATGTCCCAATTTTTTGTGTTTTTAGCATATGCACTTTCATAGTTATGTTGTACGAAAAAAATACATATTAGAATGGCAGCAGAAAGGGTTGTTACTACTGAGTAAAATGTTAAGAAAAAAACTGTACCCAACCATTTGCTCATGAAAATCCACCCAATTATCACTGTTATATTGTTTATTATTAACTCAAATAATTCAGCAAAATTATCACCATAATCTGAAAAAGGAGGCTTAACTCTAGATTTTATAGAGAAGATTTTAGAAATTTGACATTTCTTGATTTTGATCAAAGTCTCCTTAACTATATCTTTTGTAAAATTAAAAATTATGATAATTAATCCTATCCTAGGTTTTAGGACTAAGTAAAAAAAACCGCCAGGGAAAAGCATCAACCAATTACGAGTCAACCTATAAAAAATTTGCTCTCTTTTAGAAAGGGAATTATAATCTTCAAGGCTTAAAACATCTATTGGACCTTTGTAAATTTCCCAATTTCCATTATTTCTATGATGAAATGCATGGTCAATTGACCATGATTTATGAGGAATACCATTAACTAAACCAAGCAAAAAACCAAAAAAGTAGTTAAATTTACGTTTTGTAAAAAGAGAGTTATGTCCGCAATCATGCATCAATGAGAATGTTCTAGAAGATAGTAGTGTTAAAAGACAAATAATGGGTATCAATAAGAAACTTTTTATTAAAAATGAAAAAGTATGGTTTGTAATTTGGTGAACAATTATCCAAAGAGAGATTATAGGAACTATGGTAGATAATATTTGGTAAGTAGCTTTATAGTTATCTCTTTTTAGAAATGGCTTGATCAAGAAATCACTTCTTTTAATTTGATTCATATTTTTAAAAACTGTCTTGAAGATAACAAACTGAAAAAACTAATATTGATTATTAACTAAAAAAAGTCTAATTCTTTATAAATATCTAAAGAATAAATTCTTTGGACATAGTTCTTAATTGATCAAGATTTAATTTCTTTAAGTAATTTTTAAAATCACTAGAATTCCTAGTTGATTCAGAATCTTTACTTTCATAAAGAAGGCTGTTAGAAATTAAGTCGANCAGATGATCTTTATCCATATANACTTATAGACCATAAAACTANGTTTCAAAAATTAAGGTCTTGAATTCGTGATCTTTANGTNTTTTNAAATAATGTTGGTTTTAAGAAATTATNTAAATTTACACTTAATATTTNANAGNTTTTTTNTAATCTTGCTCNATCTTTTCTAGTCTTTGATTNAATTCTTTTTGTTCCTTAATTAANGCTTTTTTNTTTCTNATAATTTCTTTATTCAANGGTGAATTGAANTATTTTTGATATGAAATAAAAAATACNGCTATTGCGACAACAATACCAAGAGCACCAATTATTAAAATTGGAGATGATGGAAAGTCATAAAATGGAATAGACAAAACTTAAACAACAAAATTCAATTTTAGCTTTTCTGATACTTAAAAGGGGAAATAAATAAATATTCCTGAAAAAATTTTAAACGAAATTGATCTTTTCTTTTTTATCAAAAAAATGAAGGTTTATATTCAACAAAATTAATATAAATGAGTAATTGTACAGCTGCTAAAGAATGATTAACAAATAATGATTAAGTTAGTAAAAATTCTCATAATGAATAAATTCATCAACAAAAAACAAAATAAAAATGAACCATGGTTGAAATGGTTAATGAGGGAACTTTACGACTATGAGCCTTTTCAGGATTTTCCCTCAGGACAAATTCCTGAAGAAGTCGCAGAAGATTTTATTTCAAAAAATCTGAATGATATTTTGGAAGTTTTTGCAAATTTTGATAAAGAAGATAAAGATATACTTGATCAATTTGTTAGATTAACTGAGTGCGAATGGCATGTATTTAGAATTCTTGAAAAGCAAATTGAGTTAAGAAACAAAATTAAATTTGTAAACTTTAAAAATAAAAAATGAAAAAAAGCCTTAAATTTATTTGAATTTTTAAAAACTGGTAATTTTAGGTACGGGTAAATGAACTAATTTGTTCGGTTTGAAGAATGTTCTTAAAACTTAATTTATAATTTTTCTTATTAGATTAAAAAAAAACGCAAAAATGAAAAACTTAGTCGATATCCTTTCTTTTTTTAATCTTAAAAAGGAGACCGTTAAAAATTCAAAAAAAACAAGTTTTCTCAATACTGTTAATACAGTACATCGAAGAAGGGATTTAGATTCTCTAGGTTGATTTTTGAGTAAG
>FUFK010044716.1_pt1 | contig 13087 bp, 17 predicted proteins | sample 1021851 | NCBI WGS metagenome assembly FUFK01 (sample SAMEA51879418, study PRJEB19060) | metagenome | reverse complement strand
AAACCATACAGGAACTTTAAACTGATTATGGCAATAATGTCTATGCAACAATATGCTGGCACCAAAGTGTGATATAATTTGAGACCACACAATACCTAATAATATAGCTATAGTTAATTCCATTTTTAACTCGTTTCAATATTGCAAATTACACCATTTTCATCACAAAAAACTTCTAATGCTGTTTTGTTAGTTGTTGATATATTATCTGCCACAAACTCATCAAACGAAGCTTTGTCTTTAAATATTGTAGTAAATGTATCAGTCGAACCATCAGTTGTTTTTACTGGTTTTTGTGTTATTTTACCTGCGTCAAAATAAGTGTCAATTAAATTTAGAATGTCACCACTCCAAAAATTAACATCTATATCTGCGTTTGGTTTTATGTATATGTGTTTAAGTGTATAACTCATACTACTATTTATGTTGTTTGAAAATGGTCGCCAATAATTTTATATACTTCTTCATTGGCTTCAATATTTAAGACAATCATTAAGCTGCCTCTCATAGAAAACAAAGAATGTGTTTTATTAGTATTTAAAAAGTATGCTCTACCATGGTCAAAATGTAAAGGTTTATCTTCATACATAAAATATAAATCTGGTGGATTACAACCCATTAAAGGCACTAATATTCTTAAACTATTCTGTTCTTCAACATAAACAGGCAAATCTCTATGAGGTGGAAAGTAACCACCTTTTGCCAACATTAACAAATGAGACCTACCAATATNTTTTTTAAAAGGTTGAATNATTTTTTGTATTTCTGAACTTACATGATACACTTGGGTAAATTCTTTAAAACTTAACTCATCATAATTTGTATTNTTTTCTTTATTATATTCTTTTATAGAATCTAAATCAATACCATCTAACTCACCTTTTAAACTAGTAATACTTAAACCATATCTAGGTATGTCTTTACGAGGATTATATTTTTTATATTCATAACCTTTTACTTGCAACAATAATTTTTGTACATTACAAGTTAATTTTAAAGGTATTAAATCNCCATACGATAATAAACTATTATACATTATTTTATTCCTATAACCATGTGTCTTTTAAATTTATCTAAATCTAAACTGCCTTTATAAAGGACTTCCTCTAACTTCAATGTGTTTACAAAATCATCTACATTATTATGACAATTAATNTGGTCNTCTATTTCAAAATAATTATTTGATTGNAATATNATTAAAGCNCCATTTCTACATTTATTTATCATGTCATCAATTACTGATTGTTCTAGGTGTTCACATGAGGTGCATACAACAATATCAAAACTTTTAAATTCAAAATTTTCAATTGTTTCAACTTTAAACCANACATCATTATATAATTTATTACCAATAAATTTTGTTTCAGGATCCTTATCAAAAGATATAATCTTTTCACTTGTATATTGTCTTAATTTATCTGCAAGGTGCCCATACCAACCAGCTGCAACACATATTTTAGGATTATCAAACAATCTAAAATAATCGTTTGATTTAGTTAGTATCCAGTTTTTGCTATTTTCTTGATTGTCGTTTACAGAATTTATAATAGACTTAATTTGCCTATCATTGGTAATATCGTCAATCACTTTTAATATAGTATCCATAATTCACATAAATAGTATAAATGTTGTAATATTATTTATAAGAGTATGAATAGAGTAATTTATAGTTTGTATATTGATGTGCCTGAAAAAGAACATTTTGGCAATTCTAGCTTCAAAGGCGATACAGCCGCTAGAGGTTTAAAAACCAGAAACGCTTTTAAAGAACACTATCAAAGATTAATTGACAGCAAAAAGAAGTATGCTGATAGAATAGGTGCGTCTTTTCATATGTATGAATATGATAAAGACTACAAAACCTTTTCTGATAATTTGTTAAAAGACTTTCCTTTTTTAACTGGTTATGAAATAGTCAACTTTTACAAAATTCACTTACTATATGTTCTTGCAAAAAACTATGATGAAATATTATACCTAGATTTTGACGCTATACCTGTAACTACCGATAACTTTTTTGAAGCATGGGACTTAACAAAAGGTATTTGTGTTTATAATAATAATGCAATGATTAATAAAATGAATATGACCATTGATAAGATTGCTCATGGTATCAGAAGCCCTACATCAAAATATTATAATGCTCAAGCAATGTTAATTGCAAATGGTCACAATCCTAAAAATGATGTTATTAATACAGGTATCATAGGTGCAAATAAAGAAAACATATTAAAGTTAGATTTTTGGGGTAAATTTTTTGATACAATGAATCTAATGACAAAATTAAGAACAGAGGGTTTAGATGACTTGTATCCTGAAAACATCTATAAGATTTTTAGATATGATAATGAAACTATCTTTTCTTACAAAGTAGAAGTTAACAAAATAGATATTCAATGGTTTGATACTAAATGGCATTACTTTTTTGATAGTCAACATTTTATACCAAAAGAAACAAAAATAGTACACGCCATCTGTAAGGAGTTTGATACGGTGTGGAGATATTATGAAAAATATAATTTTTAGTATTTACATTCAAAACAACGAAACTAATTTAAGTGAAAAACATCTAAACACTAAATTACAATTTGAAAAACATTTAGATAAACTTATAGATGTAAAAAAAGAATATGCTAAAAATTGTAACGCTGAATTTAGATTATACGAAAATGATACAACTTATGATAGGTTCAGAAAGAAGTATGAAGGCTTTGAGTTTGATATTATTAACTTATATAAAATCTATCTATGGGAAAAACTAGGTAAAGAATACGACAATGTGCTTTATTTAGATTTAGATGTTATACCTAACACAACAGAAAATTTTTTTGAAACCTTTGACATGAATAAAATATGTGTGTATGCTCCTAATGCTACGATTGANACTTGGTCACAAAAAGATAAAAAGAACTATAAAAAAGGCAAAGTTACATGGGAAACAATTGTTTCACACAAAGATAAATATAGCGAGTATGTAAANGCAATGTGCAANAAAGCAATGTTAGTTGTTGATAATGAGATTGACACAAATTACTTTATTGCAAACACAGCCATATTAGGTGGAAACTCTAATGCCATATCTCAATTGAAATACACCGAAAGGTTAAAAGATATCATGGTTGTTTTAAACAAGGCTAAAGATGAGAAATTTTTTGGTGAAGTTGTATCAAATCTTTTCTTTGCAAATAATGAGGTATTTGTACACTATCTGTTAGATAGATATAAATTAAATTGGTTTAATTTGCCTAAAGATTGGCATACTTATTTAATGAAAAAAGACGAAGTTACANCAGAAATAAAAAATGCAAAAATGATACACTTAATTAACAAAAAATTTGATGAGTTATGGACGATACTGAAGTAAAAAAGTTTTACAAAAGAAATAAAAGTTATTGTGCAATGCCATTTAAAGAGATATATGGCGACAATGCTGGTAGATATAAACTTTGTTGTCATGCAAGACCTATGAAATGGGATTTTACTACAAAAAATACTACACCATTTAAATACTTTTTTTCAAAAGAAATGGAAGAAATAAGAAACAAAATGATGTCAGGTGAAAAAATACCTGAATGTCAAGTTTGTTATGATTTAGAAGATACAGGTGGCGAGTCTTATAGAACTGGTAAATATAGAAAAAAATATGGCGTTGATTTATACCCTACCGGCATAGGTTTAAAATTAAGAATTAATGGGTCGTTTTGTAATTTAGGTTGTTATATGTGCCACCCTTATAATTCATCAACAAGAAGAAATGAACTAAAAGCAGTTTTCGATAATCCGTATGAGGGTTTTGGTCCTGATACAGAAGCTGCACCTATAAAATATAAAGAATGGCACGATAGTGTTGATGATATAATTAAAAATATTGATTTAGTTTCTTACATGAATATTACTGGTGGTGAACCTCTGCAATTACCTGCTCATTGGAAATTATTAGACAGAATACCAGATGACGCAGCTAAACATATTACTTTATCTTATGACACAAATCTAACAGAGTTAAGATATAAAGACAAATCAATATTTGATTATGTAAGTAAGTTTAAAGAAATTAAATTAGGTGTTTCATCTGACCACATAAAAGAAAAGGAAGCCTGGATTAGATACCCTAAAGATGTAAAAAAGTTTGAGTCTAACTTAAAAGAAGCAAAGTTATTAATTAAACAAATAAATTGTAGTGTGTCATTATTAAATGTTTTTGATTTACATGAAATTAGAGATTATAACTGGACTAACTTTGGCATACATACAACATTTATGAATATTGTTAGAGGTCCACAATTTTTATCTATAAAAAATTTGGATGAAAATATTAAAAAAGAATTAATTAAAAAATATGAAGATATAGATGACGGTAAGTATATTCAAAATGAATTGATGAAAGATAAAAGATATGATTTAGATGTGATGAGAAACTATTGTGATAAACTATCTAAACATAGAAATTTTGATTGGCGAGAACTTTGGCATGATAGATTTTAGACAGAGAGGTATCAATATTGATACGACATTTAGATGTACTTTAGAATGTCCTTCATGTATGAGGGCAGATTATAAAAGAAAAAATATGAAAATACCAGGCAGAGATATGCCATTAAATGATTTTTATAAAATAGCTGATTTTTTTAAAAGTGTTCAATTTTGTGGTCAAATATCTGACCCTATTTTTAATCCTAATTTAATTGAAATGTTGAGATATTGTTATGTAAATAATATACCAGTTTTAGTAAACACAGCAGCCTCTCAAAGAAAAAAACATTGGTACGAAAAAGCATATAGAGCAAATCCGAAAGCAAGATGGATTTTTGGTATTGATGGATTGCCTAAAGATAGTCATAAGTATAGAATTCATCAAAATGGTGAACATCTATTTGAAATGATGAAACTAGGTGCTCAAATGGGTGTAGAAGTAGCATGGCAATATCTAGTGTTTAATTATAACGAGAATGATATTGAAACTGCTAGAAATATGGCCAAAGCAAATAACATTTATTTTAAATTAACATTTTCTGGTAGATGGACAGAAACAATGTTACCTTATAAACCTAATAATCCTAAAAACTATATNAATTCAGATAGAAAAATGAAAAATGAAACTATATCCTAAATGTATAGCATTTAAAGAGGTTGCATACACAGCACAAGGATATTTATTGCCTTGCTGTTGGTTAGATGGTGATTTGCAAAATTTTAAACAAGAACAAATACTACCATTATTACAAGATAAATTGAAAGTAGAAAATAATGAAAAAATAGATGACATAGTTTATAGTAAAGAATGGAATTATTTTTTTGAACAACTTAAAACTAATCCGTCAACGATATGTAAAAAGTGTTGTGGAATACCACTAAATAGGAGTATAAATCGGGCTGAAGAAATGCGACATAAACCAAATAAGATTAAAATTTTTACATTATATTTTGAAGGCAAATATACACCAGACTATGTTGAAAAACTTTACAATAGTTTAAAAAGAAATTGTACGATAGATTTTGAGTTTATTTGTTATAGTGATAACCCGAATGTAAAAGCAGATAAGATAATACCATTACCTAAAAAATCAGATATCAAATATCATTGGCATAAATTAACATTTTTTTCACCATTATTTGGTGGTCAAAATCCTGAAGACGAAATCATAGTTATGGATATTGACCAAGTTATAGTTGGTAATGTTGATTATATTATAGGCCATCCTGTAGGTGATAATGAAATAATATCATATGATAAATGGTGGGGTGGTAAAGGTCCTACAATAAATGGTGGTTTTTATAAATTTAAATCAGGTCATTGTAGAGCTATTTGGGACAGATACATAAAATCTCCTGTTGATTGGCAACTATCTTATTATAGGAACGGCATTGTTCATTACAAATATTTTGGTGAACAAAATTTTGTTGAAGAAACTGCTAGAAAAGAAAATATAAAAATTACTACTATGAAGTCTGATTGGATTTGTAAATTNACAAATAATAAAATAGAAGATTTTGAAAATCAATTAGAGTATATGAAAAAATTTAAAAAAGATTATATGGTTTTAGATAAACCACATGAAGATATAAAAATTATTCATTTTGCTAATCCTAATGCGACCTTACATGATAGTAAATATGAATGGTTAAAGGAGTATTGGAAATGATATTTGAAGAAAAATTTAAAGATTATAAATCANTATATCTTTGCGTTTCAGGTGGTGCTGATTCTGCGATAGGATTATATCTAGTTACAAAATATATTGTAGATAATAATTTAGACCATAAAATGACAATCGTAACTGGNGTGGAACCACAACCTGAATATTGTAGAAATGATAAAAATGCCAAAAAAGTTGTATCAATTATTCAAGAGCTATTTCCTACAGCAAATATAGATAAACATTTAATTACATTTTTAGAGGGATATGTAAGAAGAAGAGATGACCAACCTCAAAAATTTCCGAAATATGCAAGAATGAAACAATGGCACAATAATAACTGGAAAGAGGGTGATTACGATTTAGGTATTAGTTTTTGTTCTAGTTTTCCTAAAAAAGAAGATTTAATGTTACCTGAAAATGAAGCATTATATAAAAAATCATTAACAATAGGTCCTGAAGATAGAAGTTGGACAGGTAAAGAGAATGATAAAATAAGAGGCAATCCTAATAGAGGTGGTATGTGGTGGGAACCTTTTTTAAATACTACAAAAAAAGAATTAGCTGATTATTATTACGAACATAAATTAATGGACAATTTATTTCCATATACTGGCTCATGCACAGGCGACGCTAAACATACAGATAATTTTACTAAACCATGTCAAGTATGTTTTTGGTGTTTAGAAAAATATTGGGCTTTTGGCATGTTTGATTACCCACAGGCATATAAGTTATGAGAATAATATGTGTTAATACTGGTGATAAATTTGGCCAATGGTATGTAAATAATTTAAGACATATGATTGATAACTTTTCTGGTTTAAATTACGATTCGTTTGAGGTAATTGAAGAAGAAAAACATAAAGGTGTATTTAATAAACTTCAAATGTTTGATAAGTTTAGAGATGGTGAAAATTTATATTTTGATTTAGACATTTGTATATATGACAAAGTACCTAATTTAATTAGAAAAGATTTAACGGTCTTACATGCGTGGTGGAGAGATAGAGCTCATACATCTTTCAATTCATCTATCATATCTTGGACTGGTGACCAATCTCACATTTATAAAAAATTTATGGAAGATACTGACATGTGGCAAAAAAAGTATAACAAAGGTATTGACCAAATGTTAGAAGAGAATTTTGATGTAAAAACTTATAGAGATTATCATAAAGTCTGTTACTCAATACAGAAAAAAGAATATGACCCCATGGACAAAAATTATAGTATTGTTTTATTTAATCAAAGACAATACTTAATGGAACCTGGTTGGTCAGGTTGGTGGTCTAATTACTTTCTTGCCAGATAGTGATATAATGTTTTAATGCCTCTAAAGGTGTTTTAGATTTTCTTATAGCAGTTTTAGCTTCTTCATTTTTAGAATTTTTTATCATATCTTGTTCAAATATATTAATTTTAAAATTAAATAAACGGTCAATGTGTTCTTGTTTATCACTTAATAAGAATTCAAATAACATTCTAAAAAAATCAGTATCAACATTTTCAATAACTTTATTCATTAAGCCTTCATTTTCAGCAATTCGTTTTACTTGGTCAACAAATAATTGTCTTTCTTCTTTTTTTCTAGCGTATGTTGTTTCATGTAAATCGTCAATTGTTTTAATTTTACTTAATGCTTTGTACATATGATTTTTTTCATCAAATGGTACAATTGTAGAATGAACTTTTGTTCTATCTTCATTCGTATGTAAAATTTCTATATTTTGTCTTTCGTTATCTATAAAATAAGCGTCAACAAAATGTTCTTTTAAATATTCTTCAGTTAACATTTCTATTCTCCTCAATATAACTATATAAGTTTATCTTTGCTCGCCATCCAAACTTATTTAGTATAGATGTATCAGCCGTGTTGTCTATTCTTTCTGTTTCGCCACCTATTACAGATTTGTAATCTATTTTAAAATAATCTGCGATATCAACAAGTTTATTACTAACACCTGTACCAACATCTACAACACCTCTAAAAGTGTTATTCATCATAATTTCTACTGCGTTTACAATATCATTTACATGAATGAAATCTCTAATGTGATTTATATTTAAATATTGTATATCGTTTCTTAATATTTTAGGTATTAACATATTTTCTCTTGCACCAGGTCCATAAACGGTTGTAAATCTCATGCCAACTGCATTATTGTGGTTTAATTGTTCCATACTATATTTACTCATTGCATATGGATTTTTCCAAGGTTCATGTGCCGTAGATGAACTAGCATACACCATTCTAACATCTCTATAATGTTCAAATAATCTTTGAGTACCAATTACATTTGTTTTCCAATATTCAGTTGGTTTATCAAGACTATCTCTTACACCTGATAGACCTGCTAAATGTATTACTAAATCTATGTCGTCTGGAAGTTTTGTTTGTAATATGTCATTGCCATTTTTGATATCAAAACCAATGACATTATGTTCTTCTTTTAAATGATAAAATAAGTGAGAGCCTACGAAGCCATCACTTCCTGTTAATAATATATTCATGTTTCATTACGACCTTACGATTTGTTAATTCTCAAATAATATGTTGCTATTGTTGTTGGTGAGCCATCAGGAAACTCTTGTGCTCTGTAATCGTCTGTATTAATTTGTCTAGTTTGATAATTACCAGAACCATTTAATCTTGTATCTGCCATACCACTTCCTCTAGTATTACCACTACCACTTGAACCTACATTATAAGATATAGAATAACCATCACTTGAAGAAGCAGCAGTATATCTAATCCATTCTTGCATTAATGATTCAAAATCTGATTCTAAATATTCTTTTAAATTATCACCAGAATCAATAAAAACTGGTTCAACAAAAGTATTATCACTACCATTTATTCTATGTAAATAATAATTATTAATTGTTGTAGGTTGGTCTTGTGTTTCAGTAATACCACCAGATGTGTAAGCTGATGTGTCTGCTCTTGTATCTGCGTAAACAGCCGTAGCAGAGGTGCTTACCTCGGTAGAGCCTGTAACATTTGAACTTGTATTAATATGATATGTACCAGCTTGTTGAGATGTTGTTGTACCAGCAGTAAGTAAATCAATTGCTGGATGTAAAAAAGTATCTTTAACATCTTGCAAATTCATTGCTTGAATATTTCCGCTAGATGTGTAATAAACTGGCCAAGTTTTACCTGTGTCTGCCGTAGGCGATACACTTGCTCTTGTTTCGGTAATTTTATCGTATGTTACCGTTACAACACTAGGCTCTGCTGTTGTTGCCTCACTAGGAAAAGCAGAGGCATTTGTTGAAGCTGCGCCTGCCTGTAATCTTGTATCTGTAATTGCGTCTAAAGAACCACCTGAGCTTACAACTGATAATGTTACGCTAGGATTTAATGAATATTGATATACTATTTGGTCAACAATTGTATCAACCATAGCAGTTGACATTTGTTGAAGAACACCCGAGTTATAGTATAAAGGACTTCTTACTGCCATAATCTAATTCCATATTTACGCACCGGCACCATGCAATGTTTTTAATGCTACGCCAGATGAGTTTGCTATTGTTAAAGTTACCACCGTTTTTAATTCATCTTGACCTACTGAATCGTTTGCCATCATNGATTGAGTNATNGCGTCTGTTGANCCAGTTGTTATAATNGTACCNGTTTCATCAGGAATAGTTANNGTATTNTCNGCNGTNGGATTNGTAACCGTTAAAGTTGTTTCGTTAGAGTTTGCAACTGAACCTTCAAAAACGATTGATGAGTTAAAAGTTGGTACTGCGTCAAATGTTAATGCTTTACCTGTAGCGGATGATGTAATCCTAGGTATGCTAGAATTTTCATCAACTGCTAATAAACCTGTTGTAGTTTCAAATGTATTTGCTCTAAAAGTATCATTGATGTTTAATCTTGTTGAGTCNGTAGACCTTAAAGTATTNCCTGAAATTTCAACCGTACCAAATGTATGAGTAGNACCTGAACCTGTAAATGTGCCTGCTGTTATNGTTCCAGANGATGTTAAGTTTTCATCNCCAAAAGAAATAGTGCCACTTGAGTCTGTAATTGAGCCATTAGCTAATGACATATTACCAGTTGATAAAGTAGGTGCTGTTACAGATGTTGTAACTNNTAACNNCATTNGGTAANCCTATTGTNANNGTATCNGTAGCACTTACAACAGCTTCNATTTCATTTGNAGTNCCNANTANTNNTANTNTATNACCACCACCAATNANCTGNNNNGTNGANNNNGAATCTNNNANNGTNNAACCAGCAGTAGATGTAGCAATACTAATAGTTTCATTCATTGCGTCAACTAAATTAGTTGATGTGATAGAACCAGATAGATTTGCTATATCACCAAAATCATTTGCCGCCAAATCGTTAAATGTGGTTCTAAATGTTTCTAGTGTATCTGTTACTGCTATATTTTTAACTGCCATTTACTAACTCTTTAATTAAACCTTTTATTTCTCTTAACTCAGCTTTTAAATTATTTATCTCTTTAACTGCACTTCTAATTTGGTCACTTTGTTTTTCTCTATCTCTTAATCTTTTCATATAAACACTATAACCACTTACATCATAATTCACAATGCCGTTTGAGTTTGTATCTCTAACTAAATTATTATATCCTTCTACTTTAATTCTTGCCATATTATACTGCCAATGCTATCGCTCTTAAATCTTTTAGTCTAGCCGGATAAGCAGAGTTTGTTCCGTTAAATACTATTTTAATTTGGAATGATGTAAACTCTGGTAGACTAGACACACTAAATTTATAATCTTTAAAATCTCTATCTAAAACTTCATCACCTTGTGATGGTGTAATATTTGTATCAGATGAACCGTCTGTATTAAATGGTGTGAACTCAATGTCTTGTATTCTTCGTGTTTCCTCGCCACCAGATAGACGGAAAAACATCTTGATAGAGGAAGTTGACCTGACACTCGCAGCTACTCTAACATCAAGTGCCGTTGACGGATTTTCTAATGTTACAGGTCTTGTTAAATATGTACCCTCTGAAGAGCCACCCTCTGGAGCTGTGTCATCTTCATAATCTGGAACATTTGCTATTTTAGCAATTACTTTAGAACCACTTGCTGGCGCTGTTGCCAAGGTNAATGTTGTNCCTGNAACTGCAAAATCTTCAACNGGTTTTAATTTTTTNCCAGANTTTTTAATTGACAATAAGTGTACACTTGATGGTGTACCTGATAAAGTAAATGTTGTAGATGAGCCGTCACCTGTAAATGTATCAGTTGATGATACAGCAGGTTGATTTAATCTATTTGAAATTGCAAAAGCATTTACTCGTTTTAAGTCAATTACAGGTGATAAGTTTGAGTTTGTTGAACTAATTGTTAAGTTAACAAACATAGATTTAGAACCAGCCATTTCATTCGTTTCATTAATTTCACTAGCGACCATTCTTGGTACGGTAAAGTAAATGTTATCACCTAATACAACACTTTTAGCAGATGTAGTACCATCTAAAGAGTGAGGTGATTCTGTTCCGTTTACNGATTTACCTGTTGTTGTTCTNAATGTAGATGTAATNCTTGTGCCAGGATGTAAAACATTTCCTATTTGTAATTGTAATACATCAAATTGTCTATTTTGTGTAGCAGTTACGGTTGAACCACCTACATCACCAGTTGCTGTCGCATTTGAACTTAAATTAATATCATAACTATCTAAAGTTATATTTGAAATATCTGTATATGTTCCGTTAATATCAGAATGAGCAATACCATTNTAAGTNCCGGATGCTAAACCAGCNATNGTAACATTACTATTTGTTGAATGTAATCCATGATTTTTGTGGAATATTCTAACTTTAGCCGTACCTGTAAATGTTCTAATAGGATTAGAGTCAAGTGTTTTTGCTGGTAAAGTTGCGTTAGTTAATGTTAATGTACCAGTTGATGAGATATCAAATACTGCCTTCTTCAAAGTAAACTTCATGTCTTCCATTTGTTCAGGAGTCCATGTTCTATTATTAGCAGATTTAAATAATACACCAATATTTGGTTGTGCTGATACCGTTCTATTAGAACCAATTTGAGTTTCACCTAATCTAGCAACATAAGCTGTATAATCAACTGAATCTGAATANAATACTAANGCATANTCAANACCTTCTTGTAAATAAACAGGTGANTCAAATGTAAATGTTGTAGCTGTTGTAGCGTCTGTGCTTGTATTTACNGAACTAGGGTTTAACCATTTTTGTGCAAAAGGTATAACTTTTGGTCCTGGATAACCATTGACCATGTTTCTAATTTCTGCCTTAACAGGAATAGTTGATGATTTTGTTGCAAAAAAAGCGTCAACACTTGTAATAAACAATCCATCTTCTTCATCAACAATAAATGATTGTGCTAATGGGTCACCTCTATTNNCTNTTATCNNNTNGANCNCNATNATCTNNCTGGTTGTCTNACTGCAATAACTCTATTAGATGTTCTAGTTTGTCTTCTTGTACCTACCGTAGATGTTCTTTGTGTTCTTGCCTCTCTTGATGAGATAATTGCTTCTTGTGTAGTTTCTAATAATCCTTTTGCGTCATAATCACCTTCAGCTGAGGTTGCAACTGCTGTACTATCTTGACTATTAGTAGATGAACTTGTTAATCTGAATACTCTTTTACCTGTTCGCCATCTAGGATTAGATGTTGTATTAGGGTCTGGTATTGCAAAAGTACCAGATACAAAACCATTTGCGTCTGTTACAATATTACCACCTAATGAACCACCACTTGGTGTTACATAAACTGATATGTCAATATTGTCAAAGAAAGGATAAACTCTAGTGTTAGGTCTTAAACCATAACCTTCAAAACTAATTGTTCTACTTCTAATAAAAGGAACAAATGCAACTGATATAACTCTACTACCTAAACTTTGTCTAACCGTTTGAGGCACTATCGTTGTTCTAATACCACTTCTTGTTTGAACAACATCTCTA
>FUFK010720566.1_pt1 | contig 13089 bp, 5 predicted proteins | sample 1021851 | NCBI WGS metagenome assembly FUFK01 (sample SAMEA51879418, study PRJEB19060) | metagenome | reverse complement strand
ACATCTTCACAGTATGGACACTCATATTCCCCCTCTTCAGCCATTCCCAAATCGATAGATTCAGCACATAACGGGCACTCAATCTCGACCATGTTTCTAAAGAGGAAGCTATCAAGATATAATCCTTGACCCGACAGTAGGCTACGCTTTCTACTACTGGGCGATGGGCTCCTTCCGGTTGTATGTAAATCAAAGGGTAACCTTTCGAAGAACGCACTGAAAGCCTTTCGAAATTGTAAATGCGTTATCATTGGTATTGGGATAGGTCCTATTTATTCACCCATCCTGCTGCTGCAAAGATAGTCAAAGCTATGGCTATAACAAGCAAAGCGGGCCAGCCGAAGGAGATTACTGCAATTAATGCTATTCCTGTTACAATACCAATCCTTACTTTCACAACAGGATCACGAATATCCCCGGTAGAACTGAACCACGACCATGGCCTCGCCAAAGCAATCACACCACATGGGAAAAGCAGGAGTGAAGTCCACATGCTGAATTTAGCGGCTGAACCCCAGGATTCACAACTTTCGTCACAGGTCCCACCTGAGCCACCCAAACCAGAACCCATTCCAGAAAGAATCCAGATGAATCCCAAGATAATCATGAGTATAAACATCGCAACACTGCCTGCAATAATGAAAAAACCAACCATTTGTGCTGTATCACCTTCAGATTTTGCGATGATTAATTTCTCTCGTATGTATGACACAGAATCTCCACCAACCGTTGAAGACGCAACCACACTCTGCGAATCACTGGCAAGAGTAACTGGGGTATGTTGGAGATTACTAGGGTCTTCCGCTAAGAAAACCTTCTGTTGCGTCTTCGTTCCGAGTGCAAATGCAAACCAAACGAGTGAACTCAAACACATTAAAATCGAGATTAAACCCATGCATAAAAAAGTCAGAGTAACACCTGGATCAACCGTATCTCCATCATCATACATAATATTGCCAAGAAGCCTTACTGCCTGCCAAATGATAATGGCGAAGCCAGCGAGAATTGCGGGTCCCGCAAACTTGTTCCAGTTCATTATCTCCATGCACCAATGCAACAGTCTTCAATTATGCGCCGACAATACTTTCAAAGGGGGGCCCTTGAGGACACCATCGTTTCAGTGGGTACCCTTATTGGTGGCGGGCTTAACCCAAAATTATGGCCAGTGCTCATGATGTCGTTGAAATCGTGGTCACGAGCATGAGAGACGCCTTTCTGGCCGTGACAGTTTTTGTTGCCGCCATGGTATTACTATTCAGCTGGTTGCAGTATGCGACCAGTGGCCGTTTTGTCGAATATATTCGAGAAAAGAAGAAATTACAACCTGTCATTGGTGCGTTGATGGGATTGACACCGGGTTGCGGTGGCGCCATTGTCATGATGCCCATGTATGCGCGNGGCTACGTGACTTACGGTACAGTTGTGGCCACATTAATCGCTACATTGGGAGATTCGGCTTTCGTATTGATCGGAGCTGCCATCACAGATTCTAACTTTATTGCACCATTGTTGGCCGTTCACGCTATCTCATTCTTTGTCGGTGTTACTTGGGGCTATTTCGTCGACATGGCCGGGATAACTCCTCGCACACCCCTAGGTCGTATTGGCCCTACTATATGGCAAGAGGAACCCCAACTCACACCTGTAGGCGAATCACCACTGGATGATCTTTCTCGCGAAGTTCCTGAGGGGCTTGGATACAAGATTTTACATCAAGGCTACTTATTATGGTGGATAGTTACCTTATTTGGGCTGATTTTTGCTATTCTTTTACTGGTGTGGTCAGCCCAAGACCCGGATTACAGTCTAGAATTGTCTTATGATCCATTTACACGTGATGGTTTTATCACATGGATTGGACTTATTGGAACCACCTTTTCTGTAGTCCTCTATGTAGCTCAGAAGAATTGGTTTGCTGATGATACGGAAGCGACCATAGGAGACAAATTGCATTCCAGACGTGAGACTATGGTACATGCTGCAAGTGAAACCGCATTCGTCACATTTTGGGTTATGATTGCTTACTTAGCGTTTGAATTCATGTTGCTATTTAGTGGACTATCTGAACAAGATATGGCCAATTATGGTGATGGGATGATTGCTGTCACGGTTGCAGCCATAATTGGAGTGATTCCAGGCTGCGGACCACAAATCATTGCTATTACTGCGTATACTAAGGACATAATTTCATTCCCAGCATTGGCTGCTAATGCTATCAGTCANGANGGNGATGCATTGTTCCCTTTGTTGGTTCGTCACAAAGCAGCTAGTCTTTGGGCAACGGTTCACACCACGATTCCGGCAATTATTGCTGGAATCGTATTGTTTGTCGCTGGCGTAAATTTCTAAGCGCTAAGTAACATCATTGACGCTACCGATAATTAGAGGGGCTTTCGTAAAGATTCAATTTGAGAATCTATCCCAAGTAATGCTAGCAATTCGTTTTCGATATCAGTCTTCATCATCCAATGAAGAAATTTGTTCCAATCCATCCCATAGATCTTTGTTGGACAGATAGCCGACAAACTCTTTATCTTTATCGTGAAGTAAAATTCCCTTCGGCTTATATTTGTTTATTTTAGCCCAAGTTTGCGAGACGTTATCCTCCCAACTTATGGAAATTATATTTGTGTTAGCACAATCGCCGACAGTCGCTTTTTGAATTGAACCAACTCCTTTCGGTGGCGAGCCATAATGTTTCAAAAAATCATAAAGATACATAACTCCNAGAAATTTATCCTTCTTACTGTCATAAACCAAGATTGCATCGTCTGGTCGTTCGGCAAATTTTGCCGCAATTTCTGGCATCGTGACATGCGGTTCTACAATCTGATAAGTATCCTCGTGCCTCAAATCTTTGAGTATAGGTTCACCCTTCGCCATAAAGCGGCTTATTCTGTGGATTAAATTATACTTGCGCAGATATGGTATGAAAAAGTATTTTTAATACGGATTTAAACTNATAAATTGCGGATGTCATGTATGCTACGATTGGAGAACTTGCGCTAAAGGATGAATTTGCGCTATTACCGCACAGTTCAGTTCTTTCGGATGTTTCAAAAGCACTGACTCCTGTTAAGAATTCTGCAGCATTAATCCGTGCTCCAAAAGGCAAGGGAGTCGCTGGAATCATCAAAGCACAAGGTTTGCTGGCTGCATTAAAGCAAGGAGAAGACCCTTTAACTTCCAAAGCTTCTAAGATTATGTCAACTAATTTACTCAGGTTAAGATCTGACACTCCTGTAGAAATAGCAATCGAAAAAATTACTCAAATGAGACCTGATGCTGTGTTGGTAATCGATGTTGAGGGTGTTTTTGCAGGGTACCTTAGTGCTGAGGATTTTAGAGAGATGAAATCACGATTTTTAATTTCTGCCGGGATAAAAAAAGCCCCGCCAGAAACCATAGAAGATGCCGTAAAACTAAGAGATGAATTTCGGTTAGTTCCGGTTAATTCGACGTTGGATAAAGTATCATTATTGCTTAGAAGACCTGCGGTTCAATTTGTTCTTGCTCAGGATAAAAAGCAAGGCGTTGTTGGTATTATCTCGGTTCAGCAAATGCTTAATATATTCGCCAATAAGAAAAATCCGGAAAAAGAGAAACTTAGGGCACATATGAAGAGTGACTTACTAAGGCTACGCCTTGATACACCAATAGTTAAGGCCGTAGAGATAATCAGCGAACGAGAGCCTGAGGGCGTTCTAGTGATAGATAAAGCAGGAAAATTTCACGGCTTTTTAAGTCCAGATGATTATCGTCAATTGAGAGCACTAATGCCTGTTGAGGTGGAACATGATGGTACCTTTACCTCTTTGGAACCATATCTGAAAAATAAAGTCGGACAAGAACATCAAGGACCGGTTGTTTGGAATTACATGGGCTCAGAACTGGTTGTGAACAACCAAGATTTAGCGGTTAATTTGCAAGAACGAGAATTGAATATTTCAATCCCCGTAGCTTGTGATCAAACTGGTTCAGTAATAGTTGACTTAACTTTCGATCTTGGAGATTCTGAAAATCTAAATNGAATTTCAGTCGCAAANCCAATTATTCAATCCGATGAATTAATTCAGAGTCAATGGTCTAAAGTTTTCATTGAAACTATCTGGAATCATGTATTAACATGGATTGATTCCTCAACTCCCGACGGAACATTTGCTGGTGGTTTTGCCATCGGAGAAGCTGGGAAACTCATCACTGCATTACAGAACTATTCTGAACCGGAGGCTGAACAACTTGAGCGCTAGTGTGAGTATCAGTGTTGATGACTTTGCTGAAGATATCAAAGGACCAATACTACCGATTCTAGATGCCTTAGGGTTAATTGGCGGAAATGGAGATGATCTGGAACTTGCGGGGTGGAGTTTCGAAAAAGCAGTTAGTTTTATCAAAAGTTATGAGAGAACCTCTAGTTTACTATCGATATTGGATTTACTTGACCCCGAAGTAATTCCCCCATCTTTCACAATGTATAGAGACACAGACGGGCATGTAACCCCTCAACCATCGCCTTCAGCCAAACAGGAAATATGGCAACCGTTTTTTAATTCCAAGGGGGTTAATCACCAAGTGGATATCGGAGTTACTCACCACCGAGAAATGAAGGATCTGATCACCACTGGACCTAATAATATAGGTGATCATAGTCAAATCATTTACTTAGGATTATTCGCCAAATTATCGGAAATTATCATCAACGATTTCAAGCTCAGTGCTGATATTTCATTACCTGTTTTACGGTCTGAATCCACTCCAGCTGATGTCATTAATCATAGTTTCCTACTATTCCAAGATGATCCAGAGCCCATGGCGAAAACCTCAATTCAACTAAAAATTGAACCAACAGGAGGTGGTCAATTTGAAGTTGGTGCCATGAGTTGTGATTCAATCATACTACGATTAGCTATCGGCAGAGGCGGACCAGATGCTGCACTAGGCGAATTAGATGTTGAACTAAATTTAGAAAATTTCTCTGGCCCTTCTGCCTCAGTTCCACAAAACCTTTCGATAAATATAGCAGAAGCAGGGCAAGGCTTCAATCCCGATTTTGACCAGTTACTAAATATTCTGTTAAACGCAATCCCGTCCTCACCTATCTCAAATCACCTTTTGCCAATTCTAGGATTGGACAGTTCAAAGTCGCCGTCTGTCCCCGAAATTGGAATTATATCACTACTGATGAATATGAATAATTCTCAAGATTTAATCAACGGAATAAAATCTTGGGCACTGGAGATTCTAACCAATTCACAAGGATTGCCGACACATCCGATTGAAAATTGGTTTTATCATGCTTACTCACTGGTTACTGGAACAGCACCAAGTCCAGTTTCTAATTTCTTCCCTGGTTCAGGAACGTATGATGACCCTTGGGACTTATCGTTTAGTTTCGCAGCCAATTCAGGTGTTTTTGGAATACATATATGGATGGAAACAGGTGTTGATGGAACGACCTCAGTAAAAACCCGAGGATATGGCGACTATGAATTACCATTCAATGCCAACGATAATCAAATCCATTTCAGACTAGATGTAGATTTATTTTCTATACCATTATTCGGTCAAGGCTCAATCACATATCTGAATGATGGATTTATTGGTTTAGAAGTCACTGCATCAGATAATACTCTGTTTGATTGGGATAGTTCCAGCTCTGGAATGTCGGCAAATCTAAGAAACGCACTAGGGAATTTAGATGGAAGTGTTGAAAAATTCAAAGCAGGCCTCAGAATCGGTCCAAACCTAAGTTTCTCGCCAGAATTAGCACTAATAAATGTTCAGTTTGGCGCCTCATCAAGAGACATAGACCTGCTGTCAGGCGGCCTAACTGATGAATTAGCAAATATGTTAGGAGACCCATTCCGTAATGCCCTATCGGAATTATTAGTGTCTGATCCATATCTGCAACGAATTGGAGCATTACTTGGATTGGTCTGCCCTAGAAATAATGGCTCAACATGCTTAATTCGCGATATTTGGGAAGACAGTGGCAATGACTTACGGATTGGTGGCTCTACGCCTACTATTGATTTCATTAATTTCATAAATGACCCTCTTTCGACAATTGGAAGATACCACAATATGTTGCTAGAATCACCGGCAATATCATCAGCTTCAGGCGATTTGTCAGGAATTAGACCTTGGACATTGATTGCTGAAGCAATAGCAGATTTGATTCAATCAATAGTTAATGAAATTCAAGGAATTCCGCCCGTACCAATAAGGACCGATGGGGCATGCTCAATAATTACCGATTTTGCTTCGATAGATTCTTACACTATTCCAATTACGGCAAGCGATGCATTTCCCCGTGTCGAACTGGAATTTGATTATGACTCCACCACTAAGTGTCTAAGCATACATCCAGTAGCATATTTCAATGAGGTGACAATTGGTACTAAATTACAATTATCTATTGAGCTGATTGCAGATTTATTTTCGATTAACTTGCCAGATTGTTTGATTGAAGATTCAACCGCATCCGAACAGTCTTGGCTCACAGGGGCAAGGCTGAATGCCACTTTACAATCTCAGATGGTCTCTGGAAGCAGACCGGCAATGCAAATCATCGATTTCAGTTCCCTCGAGATGACAGTTCAATCTATAGTTGCTGGCTTAGAATGGGAAGCTCCTGATGATTCATCAGACTCACAATTTGGCTATTACATAACAATTAATGATTTCAAATTCGATGGCGAAATACCGGATCTGCAGGCATTCTTTGCTCTATTACCACAAGGTTTTGACTTTTCTCAAATTGATGGCTTATCGTGGGATGGATTAAATCTTCACTTCCCTGATTTATCGTTTATATGNTTTAGAGGTAGCGATAAAGGGTGGTGGAATTCAGACGGCACGCTAAGATTTTCATGGTCGGACATTGATTGGGATATCGGCATTGACATCCCCGGATTATCGATTTCATTACCTAAAATTGGAAAAATCTCTTTTACAGGCTGGGATATTGAGTCATTTTCTCTCAACTCACTAAACCTGCCATTCGATTTGAATTTAATTCTTAGAAATATCTTCCCGAGCCTACCTGACTTAGGCTCAGGAAACTCATGGGATTTAAGTGGATTTTTGGAATTACCAGCCATCCGTATGTTAATCGGTAAATTCATTGGACTGAGATGTGGTAAAATCGGCTTTTTCTTTTCGGGCTTCTTTAAGATTGATCCAATGTTTCCACACCTAAATTTAGGCTCAATGTTAAGGTTCAACGGATTTGAAATACCGAAATTTAACCTCCCTGATATGCCAGATGCATGGAAAATTTCCCTTGGTTTAAATACAAAATCACTTGGTTTAGGCCCGTTTACCTTACCAATTGATTGGCCAGAGATAAATTGGCCAAACCTGCTTGATGACCCATTTGGAGAATTGAAATTATTTTTCATGAATCTCTTCAATGGTCGTTCGAAGAGTGGCGAGCCTTTCGCCTTGCCAACCTTGCGATGGTTGTGGGGATTATTCACAGGGAAATTACCCGACCTTCGACTACCTGATTTCGGATGGGGAGACTCCGCTTCCCAAACCGGCGGAGGATGGGGTAGTTTTGATTGGAGTGGATTTAATTGGGGCGGAATCGATTGGGGCAGTATCAATTGGCCCAACCTAAACTGGGGAGATTTCAATTGGGGCGGATTAAACTGGAATGATTTGAATTGGGGCGATTCTAATGTTAGAGATGCCCCATGGGGCGATTTTAATTGGGGCGCTTTGGATTGGAGTAACCTAAACTGGGATGCACTAAACTGGCCAAGTCTAAATTGGCAAAGTTTGCAGTGGGGTGATTTAGATTGGCCTTCGCTAAACTGGGGAGATATTAATTGGAATTTACTGAATTGGCGAGGTTTGAATTCAGACGATTCAAATTGGCATGGCTTTGACTGGGATAGTTTTGACTTTTCGGGCCTTGATTGGAGCGCATTGCAATGGAATAATATTGACTGGTCTGGATTTAATTGGAGTGAGTTATTTGGTGGTGGATGGGGCGGCTTCTCTTCCCGTAGTGGCGGGGGATGGAGTGGTTTTGATTGGGATGGCCTCAATTGGGGAGGCATTAATTGGCCTAGCTTAAACTGGGGAGATTTCAATTGGGGTGGATTAAATTGGAAGGGCCTCAATTGGGGGGATTCAAATGTCAGAGATGCCCCATGGGCAGATTTTGATTGGGGTGCTTTAGATTGGACGAATCTTAATTGGGATGCACTAAATTGGCCAAGTCTGAATTGGCAAAGCCTACAGTGGGGCGATTTGGAATGGCCTAGTTTAAACTGGGAGGATATTAACTGGAATTTACTCAACTGGAGAGGGTTGAATTCGGGTGATTCAAATTGGCAAGGATTTGATTGGGATAACTTTGACTTTTCGGGTCTTGATTGGAATGCACTGGAATGGAATGATGTTGACTGGTCTGGATTGAATTGGAGTGAATTAATCGGAGGATTCTCCGGATTTAAGATAAATTTGCCACCAATACCTCTAACAATTGTTGGTAATGGTACTTATGACAATCCATGGGCTGTAAGTCTAAACAAACCCGGATTCAATAAATTCCAGTTGTTATTTTGGCTAGACCCTGATGGGTTGCCACGTTTAGAGGGAATCCCTGAAGTGTTCAACCACTTGTCAGATGAAATAATCGATGTACTAGACACTGTTTTGGCGATTGACTCTCCCGCATTATCGCTTGATTGGGCCATGTCTTTAGGAAAGATGCTTGGAGAGTTGGGACAACTGAACCCCCGAGTAGCACATGCTATTGGCGAAATGTCTGAAACCAAACTCGGCAACTGCTTCATGGGATTAGAAGCATTCATCAAAAACTCGGACGGGCTTATCAGCCTAATTTCTCAAACGGATGACAATGGTTCTTGGTCTACTAATCAACAAATGTCTGCTCATGAAGCGCATCACCTGAATGTCTTGAAAACTACCTCAGTAATTCAGGAAACTAGTAATTTTATTTCATCCATATCAGGCTCAACTCCGATTAAATTCCTATTTGTTTCACCTTCATGGTTAGGTAATTCGCCTTGGAATAGCATGCAAAGTAGTTTAGAATCTAATTTTTCCATTGCGCCTAATCCAACCGAAATAACCGATCTATCTGGGCAAGGAATATTATCAACCTCACAAATACAACTTATGGATTTATCAAATCATGATAAATCAAACACGTTCCACCTGCTAATTCCTAATTTGGCAATCCCAACAACTGTAACCTACAAGCAACATCTAGAAAACCAAATTGGTATGATGGTCGATCATCTAACATCAGATGGCAATTGTAAGGTGTTTTTAGCAGGACATTCAGTTGGCGGTTTAGCAGTTAGGTATTATTCTGAAGGAGGCCCAGATACGCTACCAGATGGGACGCAAGTCGATAGAGAAACAAAGGTCTGCGGAGTTACGACATACTCGACGCCTCACGATATAGATAGTTTAAGAAATACCGAAACTGGAGAATCAGTTTTACAAGTCATGCAGTTACTAAGATTGATTGGAACATTTGATCCGTCTAATCCTCCAGAGTTTAACCCAGATGATTTCGATGAGATTATCGCTAACGCGCAAAATGAAAAGAATATTACGCCCGAATTACTCAAACAACTGGCGACCATTCTGCTTGAAACTGCAATGAAAACAGGAATTCCGGAGGAATCGCCGTGATTAATTTGGCCTCAATCAGAGCTTTACCTCTTACAAACTCTTTATCGAGTTCTTGTTTCTATGGGAACACCACTGAAGTTTCACTTTGGAGGTGTGAGTAATGGCGATTCCAACAATGGCAATAGGGTGCGCAATGGTTAATTCTAATGCTGGACCAAGTATTATTGAGGCGCTAAAAGATGTTACTGATGTGATAGAAAACGCCTCTATCAATCCTCCAGAAATGCCAACTCATCTTGGCGTTGGATTGCGATTTGGCCTGAATCATACTGCTGATGTAGGATTGGATAATAATGCGCAACTGGAAGTAGATTGTCGACTTGATTTACTGTCTTTTGAATTGGGCAATTCGGGATTACCTGACCCAAGACCAATGCCGGCAATACATATTGAATCTAAGTTAACAAGTTGCGACCAAGAAGGCGAAGAGAACTACCTTCTTGGTGGGCCCGGAGAGCCAACTAGACTCAGATCGATCAATCTTGATGTTTCATGGCATGAAGAATTTAATGGCAGTAGTGGTTGGAATTCTGCACTGTCGCTTAACGATGCTGCATTCATGAATTATGTTGATTGGAGTGCAGATATTCCCGGAAAACTGCAAATTACAAATTCAGTATGGGATGCTGGCGCTTCAGAAGTAATCGATGCCTTTTTGGAAATATATTCCTTAAATGACCACCTTTCTGCTATTGATACATTTTTGTCTGGCTTAGACATCATTGGTCTCGCTTATCCAACTGACATTCCAAATCCAATCTCGGGTGGCCAAGATATTAGATGGCACTTGGATACTACGGCACTCCAAACATTTATTCAATCGCCAAGAGACTATATCGAACAACTCCTTCAAGACCCACATGGAAACTGGGACTTGGGTCAAGCAATGCCCTCTACTGGTCTTCCTATCGGTGAACATATTGCAGAGTTTTTACCTTATGCTTCGTGGAATACCTCGGTAGATTCATTAGGTCAACTTGAGATTAATCTGCCTATTTTTGATATCTCAAACGGAGTGAATATTATTTTAGATAGGTATGGAGATTTAGCTCTAGGTATCGAGCCATTTGATTTCGGGCCGATGGATTTCGATGCACTGATTAAAATTGACGCCTTTGATCCAGCAAGTTGGATTGATGGCCCTAATATTGAATTATGTTTTGCCATGAACGAAAGTGTTTCAGGTTTCTTTGAAGGTTCACAAATAAAATTGTGTAGAAGCTCACCTTGGACGTTACAACTTGAACTACCAACTATACCTAATGTCCCCGTGTTCTCTAGTAACGGTATCACATTACCTAGTGATTTACCACAAACCTATAATTTGTTAGACATGGATGAAAGAAATAAATTCTTATCATTGATTCCCGGATTTTTGTTAGATTCGACTCTGCAGATGAGTTTCGAAAAGCTATTACTTCAGCACATCGAAAATGGGGATTTGACGTCTAGAGTGTTTACCGTACTTAATCTAACCTCGATTGAAAATAACGGGGCAATTAGTGCAAATTCGATCTTGCCTTGGTTACTAGATCCTATAAGTCAATTTAGCAATGCATTCCTAACCTCTAACGGATTGAATATTCCCTCAATCTTGGAACTAGCAGATGCATTACTAGCATGCACTGGAATTGACCTTGAACAAATAATGATAAATGAGCCAGTACCAAATGATTTTGTTGGCATACCAAAGCAAATTATCTCGGAGTTAAGAGTGAATTTAGGTTCGGTCGACCAAAAGTATATCCTAGTCACTCTAAGGGAAAATCCTGCAACTAACGGCTTACTAACAATTTCATTAGAACCACATCCAGATCTTGGGACATTCAACACTGGCGATTTGTCGATTGGCGGACAGATTATTGTCAATATTTCTTCAGACCTTCAAGTAAGCCTAGATGGCACATACGTCGACCTGTCATTTGACATGGCAGATGCTCTATCAGGTATTCAAAATCCAACCGCTGGAAATAATTTCTTGCCCGATTTGATAAGTTCATTTAGTAACTCAAACATTGGACTTAATTTAGCGATTCAATCCGGATCGCCGACATTATCTGCCACAGTTAATTTTGATGTTACTAATTCAGCCTCAGTTATTTCGGTAATTCATCTGTATCCAAATGTACAGGGCGTTGATTCTTTCCTAGCAGAAATCGCAAGTTCTGCAATAACTGCAATATTGCCTGAACTACTTGAATATGCCATTGGACAACTGGATGACATTACCCTATATGGTACGGTCAAATTAGGAGACTTCATTGCCGGGATACTACAAGATCTAAATCTATATGACGGTAGTTCTTTGAACCTAAATGGATTTACTGAACTAGCCAATAACCCCATAGAATACTTGAAAGTCAATCCGCGTTTGTTTAATCTCTTTGCTAGAATTACTATTTTATTGTCAAATCTGTCACCTAGTGGCGGAGGATCTCTTCCATTCTCAGTTAACTCACACAATAATCAGGATTGTGATTGGTATTCCATTCAGTACACTGGAACAGATTCATGGCTAAAGCACCTAACACTGGATATCGGAGATAAAAAGGTCGACAACGAACTTGGTATTTGGTTATCGTTCTCTAGAACTGATATCGCAATCCCAGGTTTAGCGGGAAATCAACTTGCCATCGAGGGCGAATTAGGAGTTTCTCGTGGCAACGATGGTGAATGGAGTTTTGCTGGATCAGTCTTGGCATATTTTACTAATCCGGTGATTAATTCTCCATTCGAAATTCAACCATCAATCAAACTTTCCTATACCGATGAATTTAGGGTATGGATAAGTTTAGGTGTTGAACAATCAGGAAGTAGTCACACTACTTTAATCGACACAACGACATTTTGGATAAAGTTACTTCCCCAATCCGAATTTGATTATGGCATCCCCGACCTCAGTGCTTTACTTCTTGGTGCTGCTAATACCGCTCTAAATATGATCGAAAATATACCAGATATTCAAACGTTCTTAGCCACGGGAATTTACCAGCCATCAGGTTCTGAATTTTGGCAGACTGCATTATCACAATTAACTGTTCTAGGAGATTGGCTAACTTATCTCGGGGTTTGTACTTATCTCGACACTGCAGGTACAAATCCAGCGCTAGCGGTTTCAGAACCAACGGTCAGTGACCCATTGGTTTGGAGAGGTGTTTCATCAGGAAATGGCAAATATAATATTCGCAATATAGAACATATAATCGGGCATTACCAACCTGATGGAACCTTCCCTTATCCAAGTGGTGCAACAAATGTATACGATGTTCTTCTAAGGGGCATTATCGACCGTTTGATTGCCTTTGCGGTGGAATTGTCCCACAAAATTTCGGAAAATAAATTACCTCTATTCAAAGGTCAAATTAAGCAATCAGAATTCACAATATCTCCCCAATTCTCTTTAAAAGC
>FUFK010069771.1_pt1 | contig 13089 bp, 9 predicted proteins | sample 1021851 | NCBI WGS metagenome assembly FUFK01 (sample SAMEA51879418, study PRJEB19060) | metagenome | reverse complement strand
AGATATATCCACGGTTTGCTAACTGCACACCAATTTGTCGATACCCCTTGGCGGCAATGGCGATTGACATATGAGCCCGCCAATGCAGTGATGAAAATCCTTTAGCGCCACTGAGATAGAATCTTTCAGCCATCGCTAGTAGGCGTTCTACCGAGTTTTTGATGATTTTTGCATCAGCAGACTCGGGTTGATTGGCGCAAGCGACAATTTGTTCTGGGGAGATATCTCCAGTCCAAGTTGTTGGTAAGTATCTGCGGCCCATTTCAGCATCTTCTAATACATCACGTGCGATGTTGGTTAGTTGCATTGCAATTCCTAAGTCGATAGCGTGTGCTTTTGCGTCAGGGTCGTGACAATCCAGGACGTGGCACATTAGCAGTCCAACGGTTCCGGCAACGCGATAGGCGTAACGAAGTAATTCTGCCTCATCAGCGATGATAACTTCCTCTTTCTGGTCATCGAGCAGACCATCAATAAGCGCAATTAGAACTGGCAAGGGGAAGTCTTGGTCTTGCATCAGGGGAGCAAATGATTGTAATGCTGGGTCAGCATCTACATTACCTTCAATTAGGGCAGCACGAATGTTGACTAAACGCTCTGGGCCGTTGTCAATATCGCCATCAGCCATATCATCTAGTAATCGACAAAAAGCGTATAGTTTGGCTGCCTCCAAACCCATCTTTTTGCCTAGAAAACGCTTTGCCCAATGAAAACTCTCGCCGTTAAGAGCGAGTGACTCATCGGGAGTTAGGTTCTCATTTGACATTCTCAACAATCCAAAATTTTGCGAGCGTGGTGGCTTGTAATTGTAGTTATGACATTATATCGCTTTTAAAGGACTGTTTTTTTGACGACATTTAANACTTATTTCTCACACAATAAAAAACGGCTTTTTATTTACCTAAATCCCAACCGTCAAACAATGTCAGCCGAGCTATCGGATAACAAATCTGCTGCCGTCATTGGCAGCGGATTTGGCGGTTTAGCAGCAGCCATAAGACTGCAAAGTGCCGGAATCCAGACCGTTCTTTACGAGGCTAGAGATAAACCGGGTGGGCGTGCTTATGTCTACCATGATGATGGCTATACTTTCGATGCCGGCCCAACGGTAGTGACTGCACCACATACCCTAGAAGAGTTGTTTGAATTAACCAATCGTAAGCTTGAGGATTACATTGAGTTGATGGAGGTCGCCCCAATGTATCGGCTGATTTGGAGTGATGGTGATCGATTTGATTACACCCGGGACGCTGACAAAATGCTCGAGCAAATCAGGCAGCGCAGTGAGCAAGATGCAGAAGGTTACCAGAGATTTTTCAAGTATTCAGAAAAAGTGTTTGACAAAGGTTACACCGATTTAGTTGACCGACCGTTTCTCCGTTTTTCTGATATGCTGAAAGTGACGCCTGATTTGATGAAATTACGAGCTGAGCGGTCAGTTTACAAAACCGTTTCAAAATACGTCAAGGATGAACACCTGCGACAAGCAATGAGTTTCCATTCACTGCTAGTCGGTGGTAATCCATTCCAAACGTCTTCAATTTACACTTTGATTCACTTCTTAGAGCGCCAATGGGGGGTATTTTTCCCGCGCGGTGGAACCCACGCATTGGTCAGAGCGCTGGTCAAATTATTCGAAGAGTTAGGCGGTGAAATAAGACTCAATTCTCCTGTCAAGCAAGCCCGTCTAGTCAACAGTGGCACACAGCACGAAATCATCGATGGTAATGGAGGAACACAGACTTTTGATGTTGTTGTTTCAAACGCAGATATTCATCACACATATGACCGAATATATGGGGATAACAAACTAGCCAAGAAACGAGCAAAAAAGCTTGAAAAAATGGATTGGTCGATGTCACTATTTGTCCTACACTTCGGCACTGACATTGAATACAAGGATGTTGCCCATCACACCATTTTATTCGGTCCCCGATACAAAGGACTGCTTGATGAAATATTCAAGGGTGCTAGTTTGCCGGAAGACTTCAGTTTGTATCTCCATGTTCCAACTGTAACCGATCCCCAACTAGCGCCTGAGGGCTGTAGTGCAGGATATGTTCTAGCGCCCGTACCCCATTTAGGTAGAGCAGATGTTGATTGGGATTCCATCGCCGAAGATTACGCTGACAAAATCATCAAAGCACTGGAAGTAGAGTTACCCGATCTAAGCAAACACATTGTAACTCGACGACACTTTACTCCAACAATGTTTGAAAGTGAATTAGTTGCCTACAAAGGTTCTGCATTTTCAGTGGCGCCCAAACTAACCCAGAGTGCTTATTTCAGACCCCACAACAAGGATAAGAAGATACCAGGGCTNTACTTTGTTGGCGCAGGCACTCACCCGGGTGCTGGACTGCCTGGCGTTATTAATTCAGCAAAAGCGACAGTCCGGCTAGTTATGTCAGACCTTACTCCTCGCTAGAGTCATCATCAATCTGGAATTCATCAGCTTTGAGACTAATGACCAACACAGCAATACCGAGGAGACCGCCAAGGACAAACAATACCATTGAAGAAATGCCGGTGGCGCCAATTGCAACTCTTAGGACAACCGTTGACAATATGAAACCGGTGTTGCGGGCTAGGTTGGTGAAGTCCGTTGAATATCCATAAGAGATCAGCAAAATCAGGATATCAGCAAGAATCAGCACAGTAAAGAAGTCGAGGAAGAAAATCTCTCGAGTGACCGAACCGTCTCCTTCACTAACAGAAATTATCCAATTAGAGAAAGAGAATAATGCCATTATGATGTAGGTGAGAAGTAGGAATAGGGCAATTCTTTGCTTGTTTTGAACAAAATTGAGCAGGTCACTATTACCGAATTCTACTTTTGCCTCGGTCGAACTATTGGCTCGATAAATCAGTGATGTAGTAAACAGAGTGATGAAGGTAAGACACTCGAGGACGATTAATTTCAGTTCAGAATCAACAGTCCAATCACCGCTGAATTCTAGTTCAGATAAACGCTTGAAAATATCTCGAACAACTAGTAGCGTGACAATCTCGAACTGCTTTCCTACCGCGGTGGAAAATGACTCAGGAATTGCTCTAATTAGTTGGTAAACTTCGTAGGCAAGCAAAATCGAAAACGGCGTGTAAAGCGCATCTAAAGGCGAATCAAGGAGGTCTGTAGACGCACTGTTGACTTCTAAAACACCGACTTGGTAAAGGAAATATAGGCTCAGATGGAAAATAAATCCAACTATAGCCGCAACCAAACCATAGCGTCGAACCTGCTCCTCTGCGGGCTTGCCTAACAGCCGCCCATGAAGATTTACTAACGCTCCAGTCATGGCCGTGAATTGATAGTTCACCGTAAATAAGTGTGTACAAAAGCAAAATACGGAATTTAGCATAAAAATACAGTGATATATAGGCATCAAAGAATCCCTTAAATCCATGCTGGATAGTTTGCCTAATCACCTGTCTGATCGAATTCGGATGGTTAACGATTACCACGAAATAAGCAACGACGGACCCGTTGTAGTCTGGCTAAAATCCTCGTTGCGGGTGCACGAGAATCCGGCCATTGACACCGGTATACTGTTGGCNGAACGATATCAGAAATCCTTACTAATTTATCAGGCCATAGATGAGCGCTATCCCCATGCTTCATTGCGGCATCATAACATGTTACTGGATGGAGCTTGTGACCTTGACAGTGGTTGTAAGTCTCGTGGTTTACGCTATGTATTACACGTTGCTCGAGAAAATAACCGACAAGCGGTGGTTAAAGCTCTAGCAAGTTCTGCCGCATGCATTGTTACCGATCTCTTTCCACTTCCGCCCTGGACTCACTGGGTAAGACGCATGGCACAATCTGCAAATTGTCCAGTGATTGAAGTCGATTGTCACTGTGTGATTCCAATGACATTATTTGGTAAATCAGTTGACAGACCCTTCAAATTTCGCGATGCGACCAAAAAAATGCGTAAGCGACTCGTCCAGCAAACTTGGCCCAATGTCGAGGCAACAGTTGAACCATACACCGGAGACTTACCGTTTACTCCAGTTGATATCGACAAATTGGTGAAGGACACAAGTGCACGCATAACCCTGCTACGTGATTGTCAAATAGACCCAACAGTAATGCCAATTTGGCGTGAACGGGGTGGTGAATTAGCCAGTCTAGCCAAGTGGCAAAAATTCCTCGACAAAAATTTGGGAGGTTACGCTAGAAGAAGAAATAATGCTGCAGACCCAGAGGGCGTTTCGCGCTTATCGGCGGCCTTTCACTATGGCTTTCTCTCGCCAATGAAGGTTGCTCGAGAGGCCTCAGCGATTGGCACTAAATCGGCGGATAAATATCTTGACGAATTGCTAATTTTCCGTGAGCACGCTTGGCATCATGTTGTCAGTACAGATACGCCTTACTGCAGTTCAAATTTACCTCACTGGGCTCTTGAATCATGGAATAATACGGCCGATGACCCAAGGCCAGTGGTATTATCCGATCACCAAATTGAGTATGCCAGGTCACCAAATCAGTTGTGGAACCTGTGCCAACAATCATTAGTTAAGCACGGGGAATTGCATAATAATTTACGAATGACTTGGGGTAAGGCAATACCACATTGGTGTGATGACTTAGAGCAGTCGTTAGAGCGTGCGCAGAAGTATAATGACAAATATGCGCTAGACGGTCGTGACCCCTCGTCAATCGCTGGTATCCAATGGTGCCACGGCTTGTTTGACCGAGCATTTTTCCCGTCACTCCCAATCATGGGGGTAGTTAGAAAGCGCGACTTAGAAACCCACGCTTCAAGGTTAGATATGGCAAAATACGCAGATTACATCAACCGCTATACGAGTCCCGATGATGAGATATTTGTCGTCTGTGGCAATTCTCTCATTGAGTGCTATGCGGCGCGAGTGATGTATGACAATGGAATTAATGTTGTACACATTACTAGTCAGCAAGGAGATTCAGAAGACTTGGAATTAAGATTCGACCAGAGTAATGACTTGCCTGAAAATGTTAGTAATCGTTTGAAGTCTATCGCTGAGAAAATCCAGTCGACCAGAATTTCCCACATCAGCAAAAATTTACTCAGAGGTATTCCCACCGGAGGAATAGAAAATTTGCAAACTGAATCAAACCAAGGTGAAAGTAAAGTTCACTTCACTCTGAATAATCGAAGAACTTCAGTGACAAGGATTATTTCTGAGAACCAGATTGATTTCTCCGATGCACCTCATCTAGATGCTAATCAAATGTTTGACCTACAATATCAACTAGCCGATCATGATAATGAATCGACCGACCCGCTGAGTCTCCTGCCATCAGCTCTATGGCAGTTAGCAGAGTTACTGTGGACCCTATGTGAAGATACCAGCGCAACAAGTTATCCAGTCCAGATGAAATTAATCTAAGCAACTTTTACTTTAACAAAATTAACCCACTCTGTGTTGGAAAGCATGGTAATTTGACTCGGTCGATTTTGGTTAATGGGCCGAACAGTTCCAACCTGGCGTAACCGTATTGAAGCAGAGTTAGGCAGCCTTGAAAATTTTCGCAGGGCGCTTAATTCCGTAGACCGTAATGCGTTAGACCAATTGGTCAATGGTGTCAGGAATCGGCGTACTGCAGGAGGTATGCTGCCTGCTCATGATTCATGGAAACCAATGCTACTTTCTATGCTGTTAGAATGCCATAGTAAGATTGCTGAATTGGAACGAACGATTGAGAAACTAACTGACGAAGTGTGATGATGTGAAGGGTTGGGTAATCGATGCACAACTAGGTGATGACGGCATCACAATGGACGTCTGGATTTTTGTCAAAGGCTCAGGAGTGCAGCATTTGCTGATTCCATGGTGCGCCACAATTCACATACATTCAGATAACTCACGCTTACAGAATTTAGCAAGTTGGCTAGAATATCCTGAGGTCAGGACGCGCTTCGCTATCGGAACTATGCGCTTTATTCGGCGGCGTTTATCGCTTGACCAATACGAGATGCATGACGTACTAGAGGTTGATTTAGCAGACAGTCGAAGAATCCGCCAACTTGCTAATCACATCGAATCAAGAGGAGATTTCCATCGCTACACTCTGTATTCCGTCGATGCACACTTAGCTCAGCGGTTTTTTGTTGAGCATAATATTGCACCATTCCAATATGTTGAATGGACTGGCAACCAATTCATTGTTCATGAAGAGTCAGACGAATGGCCAGCATTGACTCAGATAACGATGGCTTTTGATTATGATTCGGCGGACGGTTTTGATACTATTGACTCACATTTGAAATCAGTTACGCTGTCACTTAATTCTGGTATTAACGAAAGTAGAGTTATTGATTCATCGAAGGTATATCATAATGCCTCTACTGCAGTATTTCTTAGTGAATTACAGCGAGAAATAAATCGTTTCGACCCAGACATAATAATGACTAATGGGGGGGATTTTCTACACTTCTCAATGTTACAAAAGTTGAGCCAAGAATCAAACCAGCCGTTTACCCTAAGTCGCAAAAATATTGCATTACAGCCGCGCACAATGTCTAGAATTGTTCATTCTTATGGGCAAGTAATACGCAAAGACAGCTATTTCCCAATTCACGGTCGCTTGCATATCGACATTAGAGCCAGTTTTATTGTCCGCGAAGGCGGGTTACACGGTTTGTTTGAATTAGCCCGGCACTCAAGACAATCGCCACAAGATATCTCAAGATTGTCACCAGGTTCGGTAATTAGTGCAATCCAGATGCGTATTGCGATGGAAGATGGGGTCTTAGTGCCGTGGAAAAAGAATCGACCTGAGGATACTAAAACGGCATGGGAGTTAATGATGGCTGATCGTGGCGGGCTCTATCTTGATAGCAAACCGGGACTCTACACCGACGTCATTGAACTTGATTTTGCTAGTTTATTTCCTAGTATCATTGCAACCAGAAATATCTCACCAGAGACATTAAACTGTGCGTGTTGTCAACCGACGAATGAAATTGTGACATCAGCAAATTATCTCCCATTGGAGGTTAATTCAGCTAATAGTGAGTTCAGACGGCGCCGTTTGGAGGAACGAGTAGGCACCGGATTATTTCCAGTGCCTAGTTCTTATGCGTTGCAGGTGCCCGGTTTGTCTTCGCATACCTGTGGTAGAGTACATGGTTTCCTCGGCCGAGTAGTAGCGCCAATTATTGAACGACGTCGTCAATTAAAACAGCAAATGGTTCACAAAGGCGATGCTATTGACAAGCAGCAGAACGCTTTGAAGTGGCTGCTGGTAACTTGTTTCGGCTACACTGGTTACAAAAATGCTCGATTTGGCCGTATTGAGGCACATGAGGCAATATGCGCCTGGGCTCGAGAAATATTGTTGCAGACTATTGCGATTGCAGAAGAAGAAGGATGGACTGTGTTGCACGCAATTGTTGACTGCGTGTGGATTCATCGAGAGGATGTATCGCGACAAGAAAAGCAAGTACTTGCCAGAAGATTTGCCGACCGAGTTACCCAAGAGATAGGTATCCCGTTAGAGTATGAAGACCTCTACAGTTTCATTGGGTTTCTGCCTAGTCGAATGCACGGCGCCGGTTCCTTGACCAAGTATTGGGCCTACGGTTCGAAGGGGTTGAAGGTTAGGGGCATTGAATCGCGCCAACATTCAACCTGTGAGTGGGTTAGAAATTTGCAAAATTCTGCGCTACAGATTATGGTAGATTGTGTTGATAATGAAATTGATGTGACAGGTAAACATGTGCAGAGTACTATCTGTACTTTGTTGCACGAAGAATTATCACGACTGGATGAGTATCGAATACCGCCCAAAGAACTTGTAATTACTCGTCGAGTTACTAAGACGATAGAACAGTTTACCGTATCGACAACAACTCATTCAGCACTCCTCAGAGCTAATGCACTGGGTCATGACATATTGCCAGGACGTAAGGCTAGATTTGTTGTGGTTAAGTGCGATAGCAAAGATCCTGCAGACCGGGTGGTTCTGCTCGAAGAAATCGACAACTTACCTAATTTGCGTGTAGATATTGCTTACTATCGTGAATTAGCGATAAGAGCTACTTGGGCTATATTAGGACCTTACGGCTGGACCGATTCTGAGATTGCCGCAGGTAGCAAAGCCATCACACTGTTCGATTTTAGTAAGTGATAATTGCTAATCTAGAAGGGTTATTTCTTCGAGATCTGGTTCATAATTTGTCCACAGTTGCTGATGTAATATTCGGCTGTAGGTTTGCTGTAGAGTTTCTTGCTCACTCCACTGTTCACGAAACCCAGAGTTACCTGTCGGTTGGTGAACCAGCCATAATTTAGTAACTCCACCCTTACGACGGTTTCTTCCTAATAATTTCTGATTGCACTGCTTGTCAACAATATCTAGCAATACTTTGTGGCGCTTCGAGTACGCTTTGGCGGCTGTGATGACAATTACTGCAATGTCATTTTGTTCTGCAACTTCAGTTAATTTAGCCATACATCGTTTCAACAGTGTCCGTGCTTCTCGCTCTTTTACTTGGGCATCAAGATGCATGACAATAGGCCCATCAACGACAATCAGTTTAGCATCAGTGATCGTCAATTCGTCAGTCATCCTTTGGACTAACGAAGCGAATTGGTGAACGGTAAAACCACGTCCAATAAACAGATTACGCAACAGATAGTTTGCTTCAGGATAAGTCTCAGGAAAACATCTGAGTATGCGGTCGGGGTTGAAACGACAGGCGCCGTCAATCCAGTGTACGTATTGTCCATTCATCAGTGCCATTGCAGTCCATGCTTCTGCATATTGGCGCATGCTTTTACCAGCAAAACCGTTTCCACACAATCGGTAAACTCCACCGCTTTTTGGTACGATTAAGCGTTCATCAATTGTGCGTTCCTGCACCAAGGGGTAGTATCTCTTGTTCACATCGGAAGTTACACCAAGACGCCTAAAAGCCTTGATTAAACCCCGCAGTTAAAGTAAAACTGAAGCCAAATGAGCGATAGAGATTAATCGACATTATTGGTGGTTTCAAGGTGTTCTTTATTTTGTGGAGGCTGTAGGACGACACGGGCCACATCATGACACAAGGTGAAGATAATGTTTCACGGATGGCAGGTATGGATGTTTATCTGCCAACTGGTCAGAAACTCGGCGTCGTCTATGATGTCGTAATAGACACCGATGGCATAAGGTGTACCCATCTATTCGTTAGAGAAACCGATCATGAATTGGTGGAAGGTGGAATAAACTTAGCCATTCCATGGCGCTGGGTGCGCGGCGTCCACGATATTGTCCTGTTGCGCTGGTTTCCTCCTACGCCAATTCCAATGAATAAGTGAGGCACTCAAAATGAGTATTGAAGTTCACATATTGGGTACATCCTCTGCGCGTCCAACCAGTATTCGCCAGGTAAGCGGTAATCTAATTTCATGTCATGATGGCATTGTAGTTGTTGATGCTGGTGAAGGATTCCAGACCCGATTCTTTGAGCAAAGAAAGCGCATGAAACAGTACGATAAGTATCATCTCAAACCAAGCAAGGTTAGCGCGCTCTGCCTCACTCATGGTCATCTCGACCATACCTGGGGAGTTCTCCCATGGTTGCAATCATTAGCATTGGATAATCGCCATCAACCTTTGCTGGTTCTAGGGCCAACGACTAGTCAGGTCATTGACGCATTATTGAGTGAGCAGCCACTACCAAATGATATTCACAAATCCGATTTAGCAATACAATATCGCTTCTGGCATCAACTTGGTGCGACATCCAGTGGGCTGGGGTATCCGATTAGGTGGATATTAGGTGCAGTAGATGTCGGGCGCTGGGTTGAGTTTCTTGATGATGGTCAAATCATCGAATTAACGGAAATGCCACAACCCGAAGGCTGGAGAAAGAACCACATAGCAGCTTTATCGACAATCCACACTACTCCTTCGTGCGCCTGGCAGGTTTCCTCATCCGGCTCTCCAGGCAAATTTGATCGGGTAAAAGCCAAGCAGTTAGCACTTAGTGAGGCCGAAAAAGGTGCCTTAGCATCTGGAGAAGACATTCAGCATAATGGTAAGGTGCTGAAAAGCCATGATTTCCGCGGGGAGCCTATGAGTCCGCTTAGCGTGGTGATTTCCGGAGACACCGCCGAAATGGCCCCGGGAATAACCTCGCTTGAACAGTGTTCTTCGTTAGTTCACGAAGCCACTTTCCTTGATGATTACACCCAACATGCTGAGGACTATTTGCACAGTACTGCTTCTGGTGCGGCTAGGACCGCTTTAGCATGTGGGGCCAAGCACCTTGTTCTGACCCATTATGGAGCAAGAATAAAACACACAGACGAGTTAATTGATGAAGCAATGAAGGTGTTATCAAGTTCAGAAGTAAGTCTCAGTGCCGCTATTGACGGGGATAGGATGTTGGTTCAGGATTCCGGCGAAGTATCTCATATGCGTTGGTGCGGTGATGGCTGGTCTAGTTGATTCATTGATGGGTTCATTTCAAGAGTGTGGGTTATGACAGCGAGCCATGCGTTGCACAGCAGTTGCTTGCCTGTTGGTATTTGTGCTCCTCATGCCAATGGCATCCTCGCAAACCGCCGGCAGAGATGCGCCTGATTGTTTGGAATTAAACACCAACCAGTTACAGAATACCATCACTGTTGACGCTGGTGTCTGTGCCAAAGTGAATCTTGGTGTCTTGCAACCTGGTGACGTGTATGATATTTCTATCTCGATAATCAACGATGCGGTGGATGTGTTATTCTTTGACCAAAATCAAATTTTGACATATGATGCAGGCCAGTCATACCGCTCGCAATTTAATCAGATAATTTCGACAGAAAATGCTCTTGGAGGTTATGATTTCCATTGGAAAGTTCCTGCCTCAATTAATCCCAAGACCTACTACATGGTATTCGACAATCTAGCACACGATGGAGACAATGGTCAGGGGGATCAAGGGGGTTCGACCAGTCAAATTGGGGCATCAGTCACACAAATTGTAGAATCTTATTGGACGCCTTATCATGATGTATTAGCGGTTGATAGCGATAATTATGCTACTCTACTCTCAGGAGACTCGCTAAGATTGGATGCTGGAACAACCATTGTGGTTACTGCTTGGTCATTGGATGGCGTGGCGGATGTATATCTGCAAACACGGGCAATGCATGAACTGTATCTTGATGATGATGTTGGACAATTATTCATCGCAGGCTTGGATTTACAGTCTGTCGTCGACTCTGATTCAGATACATGGACAGTTCCTGAGGAACTTGATGGTCAAGAATTACTCATAATAGTCGACAACACCAATATTCCAGTCGGCGGGGGGGTTGGTGATTCTGACATCCGAATAACTGTCAGGGTTGAACTTGCCCCTACTCTTTCACCAGTGATAACTCCAAGCAATGATGGAGTAACGACGATTGGTGATAGTTTAGCTATGAATGCCAATGATTCCCCCAATAGAATTGGACAGATTGCTACTTTGTCGTGGGATTTTGATGATACCATAGATGAAAATCAGGATGGTATCTTCACTAATGATAACCAGGCGCAGGGTTTTGAAGTATCATCATCTTGGGCATCAGTCGGTAACAAGATTGTGACAATCACTGCTACCGCACCGAACGGGGATATTGCAACAACCAATTACACTATTTCAGTGACTGATATTATTCCGCCTAGCCCCATAATCAGTAGCAGCGCAGAATTATTTTCCGGAGGTTGGAAAACCTCAATCAATCAAGATACTGCGTTCAGTTGCAGTTCAAGTACTGATGATGATGCCGTAGCCAGTTGTCTATGGGAATGGGGGTCAGTATTTTCAGATAGTAATAATTCTGTGAGTATTGCTTGGCCGAACATTGGAACTTATCAGGTTAATCTCACAGTCACAGACAATTCTGGCAACATCGCAACCACCACAGCAACAGTGGTTGTGGATGACTCATCAATACCATCGCTTTCCAATTCTGCGACCGATGCGCTGCCCAAATCTGCTACTGAAGGAAAATCCCTGACTTTGAGCATCGATGCCAGTGATGCTTACGATAAGTCATATCAGTTAACTTACCATTGGGACTTGAATCCGCAATTAGATAGTGATGGCAATGGCGATGCAACGGATGACCCTGATTATGTTGGTCCATCGGTAGATGTTGAATTCAGTAACCCGGGGAGGCAAAATGTAGTGGTTACGGTATTTGATCAATCAGGTAATTCTGATTCCTATGCATTTTCGGTCAGCGTCACCTCTGCAGCAGATACTGGTAGTGTGTTAGGTATCGTATTTGCTGCACTATTTTTGGGCTTAGTGACGATTTCTGTCGCCATGATTGGTTTCAGAAGATGGCAGACCGGCATCGCCGTTCAGTTATTGCAGGGTAGAGGATTGTCTGAGGCCGAAGCATTACAGCATATCGACATGGTAAGACGACGTGGCAAAATACCATTATTTGCCGACGCACCAGTTCTCGCCGGGCTGGATTCTGGTCAACAGATAATCACTAGCGAGCAAAGGGCTCAGCAGACCCAAGATGCTGAATATCAGTCGATTTATGGCGCACCGGTCAAGCAAGAGGTATCGAATGCAGCATTCGCACCACCCGCTTCAATCCAACCATCACCAAGTTTCCAAACCAACACAAATGATTACATCTCAGCATCGCAATCCGCAGCAGCAGACGCCATGGCTATGTTTGCCGAAGAAGAGAATGAAGAAATTATCGAAACCAATACACAAGAGGGTGTTGTTGACAAAGTCACCAAAGTGGTCAGCGGTGGTGTGGCATTACCGCATCAAGTTAAATCAGAAATTGAGCCACTAAATCAAGAGCCTGAACATGATTCATTAGAAAATGAGTCAGCCGTAGAACAAGAGGACAATTCAATGATACAACAGGTTGCGTGTCCGCACTGTCCAACAAAATTTAACATTGCTATTCCCGAGGCTGACGAGGCTGTCGTAGCATGTCCTACATGTGGCGAAGATTTCATACTACGCTTCGCATAAAGTGAAAGATGTTTGACTGATTGTGCGCACTTTGAGGCGATAGTTTATCGTAGTTTGAAGATGACCTAATGATATGGATGAGCGTGCGTTAAGGCTAGTGATGCCCGGACTGCCTCAATCC
>FUFK010044613.1_pt1 | contig 13093 bp, 9 predicted proteins | sample 1021851 | NCBI WGS metagenome assembly FUFK01 (sample SAMEA51879418, study PRJEB19060) | metagenome | reverse complement strand
ATAGTGGCGAGGAACGAGCCACAACCAATGGGGCCATGTGCCGAGGCACATGCCATATAAGAATGTGATATCGGTGTGTTGGGGGTGTTGGTTTGTTGGGTTGTGTGTTGTGTGGTGTTGGGACCGTGCCCTGGGTCCCTCCGTCAGTTTCGGTTGATCGCCGGTCAGCTATCTGCGGTGTGTGCTGACTGGTCGTGCCCGCCCCGTCCCTGGGGCCGTCGTTTCTCGAGCACGACTCGGAGGCCCTTCTGACGGGCGACGCTCACCAGTGCAAGTGGTGGCCCCAACGGTTTGCCAGGTTGGGGTGCTGGCGTGGTGTAGTGTAGCAGATGACTTGAGGAGGTTGTGATGGTTCTTGCTGATTCGTTGCGTAGGTGTGGTGTGCAGAAGCCTGAGAAGCTTGTCAAGGCGTTTGAGAGGGGCGAGTTTGATGACTTGGATTGGGGTGCGGGTTCTGATGAGCCGATTGAGCCGGCGTGTGACCTTGAGAATCCAGAGTCGTGCGAGTCGTGTGAGTAGGGTGTGTCCTGTGGCTAATCCTTATTTGTGTATTTGTGATTTGTGTGATTGCAGGGAAGGTATGTGATGGCTAAGAAAAAGGGTTTGTACGCAAACATCCACGCGAAGCGGAAACGCATTGCTGCTGGTTCTGGTGAGAAGATGCGGAAGCCTGGGTCGAAGGGTGCGCCGACGGCGAAGGCGTTTCGTGATTCTGCGAAGACTGCAAAGAAGCGTCCTGCGAAACGGGCTGCAAAGAAGCGTCGCTGATGGCTGCGAAGCCTGATCCAAGGTTGAAGCGTGCGGGCGTATCGGGTTACAACAAACCGAAGCGGACACCGAATCATCCGACNAAGTCGCATGTTGTGGTGGCGAAGGAAGGCGACAAGATCAAGACGATCCGGTTTGGCCAGCAAGGCAAGTCGGGTGCTGGCGGCTCGAAGAATCCGAAGCAGGCTGCTCGACGTAGGTCGTTTCAGGCCCGTCATGCGAAGAACATCAAGAAGGGCAAGATGTCTGCTGCTTGGTGGGCGAACGAAACGAAGTGGAAGGGCAAGAAAAAGTAATGGCCCCTCCGAAGAAGCCTCGTAGCCAGCTCAAGTCGTCAGCCAAGTATTACCGGGACCATCCCGAGGCTCGACGCAAGAAAGCAGCAACCGACAAGAAGGTCAACGCCCGTCCGGAGCAGCGCAAGAAACGCAACGAGCTGAAGAAGGCTCGGCGTGCCGCTCAGAAGCGTGGCGTGAACCTGCGAGGCAAGGACATGTCACACACGAAAAGCGGCCGGATCGTGCCGGAGGACTCAAGCCGTAACCGTGCCCGTCAGGGCGCTAACGGCAAGTCCACCAAGAAGTAGCTGTGCCGTCTGGCAAGCACACGACACCGGAGCAGTGGGTCCAGTACCTGCTGCTCCGTCGCAACGGCGAGTCAATGCGCCAGTCAGCGATCAAGGCCGGCGTCAACTACCACTCGGCACGCGACAACGAATCCGGCCGCACCTCAACCCGTTCGTGGCTGCAAGCAAAAGAACAAGTCGACAAGATCGGCGTATCAAAGATCCCCGCCTATGACCAGCTCGACGCAGCCGCACAAGAAGCACATGACAACATCGAAGCATTTGCACTCCGTTACTTCGGAATCATTCTCCAACCCTGGCAAATCGAAGCAACCGAAAAAGTAAACGAACTCCTCAACACGCCGCAGGAGGAGTACATCGTCATCAACGCACCCCCAGGGTCTGGAAAATCTACGTTTTTTGCGAAAGTGTTGCCTGCCTGGGCGACCGTCCGCAACCGTGCCCTGCGGGGCATGATCGGCTCCTCAACCCAGCGTCTCGCCGAGTGGTACACTCGCCGGCTGCGTGCAGAGTTCGAACGGGAACACGTCGCCCGAGCCGAGCTTAACGACCAGAAGATCGGCATCGCTGTTGATGCCGTACGCACCATGCAGCAGGACTTTGGTGCGTTCAAGCCTGATGCGAAGGAAATATGGAGAGCCGAAGCCTTCACCATTTTGCAGCCCGACGACCAGCCTCTCTCGCAGAAAGAACCTACTTGGTCGGCGTTCGGCATGGACTCTGGCTTCCTTGGTGGCCGTTTTGACCTCGTCATCTGGGACGACGTGTGGGACCCACGCAAGATGCGTAACTCCGAATCCCGCTCTGACATGTACCGCTGGTGGGACGAGGTAGCAGAAACCCGGCTCGAGCCAGGTGGCCTGTTAGTGTTGAACGGCCAACGCATGTCGTCCGACGACATCTACCGGTACGCACTAGATAAGAAGGCCCCACTAGACGAGGATGACCTTGACCTAGTGGGGGAGGGCATGGTGTCTGGGGAGATCCCAGAACAGGCTTCCTCCTTGCCTTGTGAAACACCCTCCCCCACGGACTCGCTCGAAGAATCCAAGTACCACCATCTGAAGTACAAGGTCCACTACGACGACTGCTGCGACGGCGACCACAGCCCTAATGCGAAGCCGTGGCCCGAAGGGTGTCTGCTGTATCCTCGACGGCTGCCGTGGAAGAAGATCCGGCACATCAAGGCGCAGACCCCTGACCGGTACGAGATTCTGTATCAGCAGGAAGACGCTGACCCGTCATCGGTGCTTGTTGACCCTGTGTGGGTGTCGGGCGGCGAAGGCAGAGACGGCGTTCACCATGTAGGCTGCTGGGACTCCGACCGTGACCTGTGGCAGCTCCCCCCGTACCTGCCGTCTGATCCCGTCGTTATTGCTTCTGCTGACCCAAGCCCGTCAAACTTTTGGGCTTTGCAATGCTGGGCATACGTTGAGGAAACAGAGTACCGGTATCTGTTGGAGTCCTACAGGCGCAAGATGGACGCGCCGTCATTCTTGGATTGGAACCATGAACAACAGACTTTTACCGGAATCGCAGAGGACTGGTGGCAGATATCGAACGATATGGGGCACCCGATCCAGTACTGGATTGTTGAAGCGAACGCCGCACAGAAGTTCATCCTCCAGTACGACCACTTCCGCAGGTGGGCGTCGACGAGGGGTGTTGAGCTGGTTCCGCACTACACGCACTCGAGGAACAAAGGCGACCCGAAGTACGGCGTGCAGATGCTGGCCCCCTTGTACAAAGCCGGCCGAGTACGGCTGCCGGGGAAGCAGAGGACTGCCGCACGTCCACACTCGTTACTTCTGGTAAACGAGGTCACGAAGTGGAACCCTGAGGGGACAGGTTCTAGAACGGACGATTGTGTTATGGCACAATGGTTCATGGAGCACAATCTCGAAAAGATTTACACTCCATCGATGGAGAACGTCGCGCGTCAGTGGCGTCCGTCCTGGCTAGCTGGAGAGTCATACGCATGAAGTCTGCTGAAGAGATTGTCGACCTGTACTACAGCCGTTCGCAGAACCATGCGGGCGTCAAGGCGCGCATGCGTCACATCCGTGACCATTACAACGGCGACGTTGTCGTGCCGCTACCCGAGATCGACACTACCGAATCGGCAGCGGTCGCCAACCTCCTCGCCCAAGGCCTTGACCAGACCGCTATGCGTGTCGCGTCGGTCCTGCCGGACATTGTGTGCCCGCCAGCTGACGACACCTCGAAGCAGGCGCGCAAACACGCGCAGATCCGTCGCAAGGCCATGTTTGGCTGGTGGCAGAACTCGACGCTTGACTTGCAGTTGGCGAAGCGTGCCCGTCACCTGATCGGTTATTCGCAGACTGTGACGCAGTTGCGGTTTGACCCAAAGAAGGGTGTGCCGACATGGCATTGCCGTGACCCGCTGACGGCGTACCCGTCGAACCTGCGGGGCGTGGACGACATGACTCCTGCCGACTGCGTGTTCGGATATGAACGATCATATGGCTGGATGCAGACGTTCTACCCCGAAGCCGCTCTGCGGTTCGCTGGCGGTGTGAAGGACTCGCCGTATGAGAAGGACGAACCGATTGAGATGATCGAGTACGTCGACCATATGGAGACGGTGCTGGTCGGGTTGCGTAACCCGCACACCCAAGGTTACGCCAGCGACGACGTTAGTCCTGTCGTTGTGGAACTGGAGCGTGTCCCGAACCTGATCGGCCGCTGCCCGGTCGTCGTGTCGAACCGGATCTCGCTGGACGAGTCCCGAGGCCAGTTCGACGGCATCCTCGGCATGTACCAGCAGCAAGCCAAGCTGATGGCGCTTGAGGTGCTGGCTGTGCAGAAGGGCGTGTTCCCTGACACTTGGCTGGTCGGCAACGCAGGCGAACAGCCCAAGATCGTCAACACCGCTAACGGCCTGACCGGCGAAGTTGGTGTTGTGCGTGGCGGCACGCTGCGAGACATGCAGATGCAGCCAGGGTTCATGACCAACCCGGCCATCGACCGGCTGGAACGTGCCCAGCGCCTGACCGCAGGTATTCCTGCCGAGTTTGGCGGCGAATCCACCTCCAACATTCGTACGGGTCGCCGAGGCGACGCTGTCCTGTCTGCCGTTGTGGACTTCACGGTGCAGGAAACGCAGAAGACGCTCGCCCGTGCCCTCGAGGAAGAGAACCGGATCGCGATTGCTCAGTGCAAGGCATACGCCGGCAACAAGCCCAGGTCGTTCTACGTCAGTATGGGCAAGGTCAAGGGCAAGGTTGACTACACGCCGAACAAGCACTTCACCACCGACGACAACGTCGTGTCGTACTCGCAGGCCGGTGCGGACATCAACAACCTTGTGATCGCTGGCGGGCAGCGGCTCGCGATGGGCACCATGTCCAAAGAAGCGTTCATGCGTATCGACCCTCTGGTCGAAGATGTCGAGAAGGAACGTGACGCTGTCGTTGCTGAGCAGCTAGAGCAGTCGTTGTTGCAGGGGTTGCAGCAGCAGGCAGCACAGGGCGCTCTACCGCCGTCCGATCTCGCTCGCATCATGGAGTTGGTGAAGAACGATCAGGCTGATCTTGCTGACGCTGTCGGCAAGGTGCAGCGGGAAGCGCAAGAGCGTCAGGCCGAACAGGTCGAGCCTGGTGCCCCTGAGGCCCAGCCTGGGATCGCGCAGCCGGGGGCTGGCGCTGAGGCTGGGGGCGGTGCCCCGGCTGGGCCTCCTGATCTTCGTGCGTTGTTGGGAGCGTTGTAATGCCACGTCGAGGTAGAGGCCAGCAGGCCACACAGACCGCTACGGGTCAGCAGTATGGTCAGGCGCAGGCGCAGGAAGAAGCGCAGGCGGTTGTGCCGTTGCCGCAGATGGAACCGCCACAGATGCGGCCTGGTGCTGCACCGTTTGCGCGTCGGTCGGAACGTCCGAACGAGCCGGTGATGTCGGCGGCTACGCCGGAGCAGGCGAAGCCGATGCGGTCGGATGAGCAGCGGGCGAAGGTTATGGCGTATTTGCCGATGTTGGAGGAGATGGCGTCTAGTCCGTATGCGTCGCCGCATCTACGCAACACGGCACGCCGGCTGCGTTCGTTTGTCGGTAACCCTGCCGACTTTGCGGATCGAGGGGTTCCTTCGTCGTTTGAGGAATCCTGATGGGGTTCTTTGACAAGATTTACAACGGCGCAACAGACGTTGTCACCGGCCCTGTTGAGTTTATTGCTGACGGGTTCCAGGCGACTGAGACGTTGTTTACTGAGGGTCCAACGGAGGCGCTTGGTGTCGTTTTGAACTCGTTCCAAGAAGACATTCTTGGGCAGACGATGGGCGGCTTGTTTGGTCCCGAGGGGATCGGCGGCGCAGTGTTCGGCGCTATTCCCGAACCGATTCGTAATGTGTCTGGCTACGTCATCGATCCGGTGTTCGGTGCGTGGGACTGGGGCGTTCAAGAACTAGTTGACCGGCCACTTGGCACGATGTTTACGGTCGTTAACGCAACAGCGAATAACGGCATTCAAAACCTGTTTGATCTGGAAACGTACGCGAAAGCGTGGGACATCAACGATAAGCGCACGTTCGGTCAGTCGTTTGCTGCGTTTTCGTACGGGATCGATCCGTTTGACGACGACGAGTACAACGCGATCCAAGACGACCCGCTGTTCAACCTGATCTCCGGCACAGCCGACTTCATCCAAGAGTTTATTGACCCGACAACGCTTTTCGGAGGCGTGCTCATCAAGGGCGCTCGAGGCGCTGCCGTGTTGGGCCGTACGGCTAACACTGGTCGGCGTGGTGCGCTGCTTGGTGCCCCGCAGGACATTACGAGGGTGTACGGCGGTCGCACCGGTTTGCGGCCTACTCAGATCCTTGGCGAGCAGCGTGGCTTCCTGACCAAGACGCAACAACAGTTGGACAACCGTAAACGAATCATTGAGTCGCACACAGCGCAACGCGCACAAGCGTTTACGAAGAGCGACGACTACGCCCGCATCGAGTCGACCATGGCAAAGCTTGACAGCGTCGATGACCGGTTCACGGCGTTTAAGCAGGTGACTGGCAAGGCCAGCAAGCGGATGGGCGATGACGCGATTCGTTTGTTTGCGAACGCTGAGACGGCTGTTGCTCGTGAGCGCACGATGCGTGCGTTGACTGGCGACGTGCGAGTTCTTGAAGAGGTCGCTACGGACGCCGGCAAGCTTCGTGAGATCATGCAGGGCGATAACTGGGCAGAGATCCAGAAGGCGTTGCGTGACCCTAAGACGGGCGACGCTGTTGGCGCAGCCAAGTTCCGTCAGTTAGCTGAGCAGACGGATTGGGCTGTGATGTCGCAGTTCCGAGAAGCCCTGTTTAAGTCACAACAGATTTCTCTTGACTTCGATACCGGCTTGAACCGTTACTTGGGCACGCAGAAAGCGACGACGTTTGCGTCGTACGCTGCGGAACACGCAGACGAGACGCTTGCTGCGCTTGAAAGCGTTGCTGCAATGAGCAAAGACGCGTACGGCAGCGTGCTCGGGATGGCTAACACGCCGTGGGGTAGCCGGCTTGACAGCATGTTGCGTCGGCACGCTGAGGTGTTGGAGCAGCGAGGCGACAGGTATGTGGTCAGCGAGTTTGCTAATCCGCACACGGTCGGCGGTGCGTTGGGTGGCCCGTTCGGACGCGCTATCCGAGTCCTGACTGAACGCGTCCCGCAGTCGGTCATCTTCTTCAACGACGCTTCGGTTGTTCGCCAGTTCGAACGAGTCATTACGCAGGCTGAACGTGTAAACGTCGGCGGCGCACAGATCATTGACGCTCAGGAAGCTGGGCGGCTGGTTTCGTCGTTCCAGGCGTTGAAGATGCAGGACGATGTTGCTGGCATGTCGGTGCTGTACGAGAATACCGTCCGCACCCTGAACGGCAGGCTCGATGATCTACTTGCCGAGTCTGGTCTTGAGGGGATTGATAAGACGAAGCGTGCGTTGACTGACGCTTATGACGAGCAGCAGCTTGCGTGGATGAACGAGAGCGAGAAGGCTCGTACGGTTGGTGTGACCGAGGACGGCGCTGACTTTTCGATCACAGTCCGTCGACAAGGCGAAGAGAGCCAGGAATACATCATTCATCACCGGTACTCGCCGTCGCAGGTCAAAGCCTCGATGGTGCAGCCCCGTTACGACATTGTGCAACGCCAGGTCGAAATGGCGCAGGCCCGTGCAGGCCGAGGCGCGCAGAAGGTCGCGGTGACGGTCGGTGACGTAACTCGAGGCTCAATGACCAAGTTGCGGCCGGTGCTGGACAGTCCGCAGCAGGCGTGGCGTTCCGGCATGTTGTTGCGTCCTGCTTGGCCGATGCGTGTCGGCATTGATGAGCAGTTGCGTGCGATGGCTGACATGGGGGCGTTGACGACGTTGGGCAACCTTGTCACGGCGTTTCCTGAGATGCGTCGAGCGTTCGCGCTGCACAACCTTGAAGGCATTGATGAAGCAACCGAAATCGGACAATTGACCCGTGTGTTGCAGGAACGTGCCGGTCAACGCACCGCTGCCGATCAGATCGATGACATCACGCGTCAGTTGGATGAGCAGTTGGAGCAGTACGGGCGTGTGACTGACATGCCGGCTGCTGAGGGCGCTCGCCGTACCGAACTGATCCAGCAACGGATGCGGCTGCGTGCCGAGGGCGACCCGTCGCTGCTTGATCTGTTGGAGGCTGCTGGCCCTGACGGCTTGAACGATGCTGTGAAGCAGTTGGTTCGTGAGAAGGTGTTGGCGTACCGCAACCAAGCTGGTCGCCGGTCAAACCTGCGCCGGTTGAGTTTGAACGCTGCGGTGAAGGGCGGCGGTGTCGGCGTGTTTATGGGCAACCCTGTAGTGGGTGCCGTGTACGGGTTCGCTGCGTACGCTGGCAAACGCCGCCGGATCAACCAGGCGTTGGAGCGTAAGGCTGCGTTGAACTATGCGGGTGCGTTGCGTAACGAAGCCGAGTTGATGTTGCGGCAGATCACCGACGCTGACGGCGGCGACCTTGCAGCGATCCGCAAGTTGCAGGACGACGCCTCGTACATCGAGGAGCTGGTGCAGCGTGAGGTTGATGGCGCTAGCGATGTCCGCAACGCGTTTGATGCTGCCGAGGAGTTGATGCAGCAGGCCGGTGTCGGCGGTGTCCACATTGGTGGCGTGACGTTCCGTAACGCGTTTGGCGACGACCCCCGATATCAGGAACAGATTCGTGCGAACGTGTCGGCTTCTCGGTCACAGTCGGCGGTGTACTCGGGTGCCCGTGCCGACGCGCAACGCCAGGTGGAACGGTTCCAAGACGTTGATTGGCGTGTGTTTGATGCGTTGGAGGATGGCGACATCTCCAAGCAGTGGGAACGCATGATGAACCAGTACACGTCACGCGACATCGACCAGAAGTTCTACCAAGTGGTGTGGTCGAACGATGACGTTGTGGTGCGTAAGCAGAAGTTGACGGAACTGTTGGAGAACGACGAGCCGTTGCTGCGGAGCTTGAGCAACACACCGTCGGGCAGCATCCCAGAGGGCGGCATCAGGGAGATGGCTGGTCGGATCATTGACGAGTACGAACAGGTGTTGCCGTCGGGCCAGTTCGCCAAGTTGCGTGACCGTGCCCGTGCAGGCGAGATCGTTCCGTGGAGCGACGTAACGAACACGTTGGAGGCGCGCACGGCAGGATTCGACCCGAAGAAGTCGCTGACGGAACGCATCCAAGAAACGCGTGACGCTGGCTACCCGAACTTTGCTAAGGCAACCAGCCCCGAACCGCTGTCACACGCAAGCTCCACCCGTCGAGAAATGATGGGACGCGCAGCAGAACACGCCGAAAGCCTGTTCAAAATGTTCGGCACGCTACCGACCGACGAACTAGCCCGTAACCCGATGTTCCGAGTCAAGTACGAACGTGAGCTTCGCCGCCGCATCGAACTCATGGCCGATCAAGACGGCACGGTGCGGTTGTCGCAGCGCAACATTGACGAGATCGAGCAGCAGGCTCGAGAAGCAGCGTTGCTTGAAGTGCGTGAGTTGATGTACGACTTGGCTGAGAACACGCGTATCAGCGAGATGGTCGGCAACGCGATGCCGTTCTTTAACGCGTGGCAAGAGGTGATTGGTCGTTGGGCTGGTTTGTCTGTGCAGAACCCGACGTTTGTCGGCAACGCTATTCGCATTTACCGTAGGCCTTGGGAAGCTGAGACGCTGGGTATCAGCGAGATCACGACCGAAGACGCCGAAGGCAACGTCACCGGCACCTATCTGACGTTCCGACCGTTTGGTCCAGCGTTTGATGAGGACGGCAACGAAACCACGATCTTCGAAGCGTTGTCGCCGGCGATGCGGAACTTGTTGATCCCTGAACCGTTGCGTGACCAGAACGCTACGGTCCGGTTCTCGAAGGACGGTCTGAACACGGTTGTGCAGGCTCCGGTCCCAGGGTTCGGTCCCCTCATCACGATTCCGGTTCGTGAAGCGATCCTGCAAGATCCGAGCCTTGAAGAGACGTTCGGGTTTATGTTCCCGTTCGGGCATCCCGAGGGCGGGTTCTTGGAACGTGCGTTCATTGGCAACTTGCCGACGTGGAGCAAAGCTCTTGTCGACTACGGCACACAGTCACAAAGCAAGGAACGTCTTGTGCAGCGCATGTTCCAAGACATCGTTGTTGAGCGTGCTGCTGCCGGCGAACCGCTCGACTGGAACAACGACCTGGAGGTCCAAGCTGCGGTCGAACTTGCGAACGACCGAGCCAAAGACTTCTTCATCTTTCGTGCCGCCGCCGGTCTGTTCTCGCCGTCCTCAACCACGCTGCTGTCACCGTACGAACCGTTGGTGCAGGAAGCTCGCAAACTTCAGCGAGAACACGGCACGCTGATCGGCAACGACATGTTCCTCGAGAAGTACGGCGAGGACTTCTTTGCGTTGACTGCCCGCATGACCAAGCTCAACGATGGCGTAGCTGCGTCAATTGACGCGGAAGAAAACTACATGCGGCACCAGGATCTGGTGCAGGCGCATCCCGAGGTTGGTGCGTGGATCACTGGCAGTGTCGGTGCGACGGATGAGCAGATGGTGTTCTCGCAGGCGGTGTATCGCCGTCAGCAGAACATGGAGTTGTCTCCTGGTAGCGACCAGACCCGTCGTGAACGCAAGACGCCGCTAGAGGCGATTGGTGATACGCAGGCCGATTTGGGTTGGCGTGCCTACACCGAGTTGCGTGACTTTGTGCGGTCGAAGCAGGACGAGGCGATTGCTGCTGGCATGTCGGGTTCGTTGAACTCGTCGCACATGGCCCCGGTGCGTGCGTTCCAAGAACAGAAGAAGGCCGAACTGGCGTTGCAGTATCCGCAGTGGGCTGAGCAGGAACGTGACTTCACGCGTTCGGCACGGCGCACGAAGGCTGTCGTGGAAGGGTTCGCTGCTGGCCTGCAAGACCCGCAGATCATGCAGCGCCCCTCGAGCGTTCACTTGATCGAGTATTTCGAGTTGCGGATGTTTGTGCAGCGGCAGTTGCAGGCGCGTGACGCTGCCGGCGGCACGGACTCTATTGATGCAGGTTCGAACGAAGACTTGCAGACGTTCTGGGAGATGAAGAAAGAAGAGTTAGGGATGCGTCCGCAGTTCTCGCCTCTCTACGACCGCTTTTTTGAACGCGATAAGCTTGATCGGGAATCGTTCGTGCAGGACGACGCTTTTGAGGGACTGCTATGAGTGACATGTCGCAACAGTTTGCTGACTTCAGCCAAGGGTTTGTTGGCGGGGGTCAGGCTGGCACGGTTATCGGCTACGGCGACCCTGTGCGGACGATCACGGCTACTGGCATGGAAGGCCGTGGCGGGTTCCAGTTGGAGTACGGCGAAGAGCCAGAACCGATCTACTTAACAGACCTCGACTTTACCGGGTTCGACCAAGAAGACATGGCGCTACTCGCCGTCGACCTGATGACTGTCGGCATCGGCGACTACGACTCATACTTCGATGACAACGACCAGTTTCGACCTGGCGCTTTGACACAAGGCGTCAACACAGCCATTAGAGAAGCCGCAGCCCAGGCAGAGTTTGGGTTCGGCACCGACTTCCTCGACGTGCTCATGCGGAACTCTGACCGGTCACCTGAAGAACTGCGAGCGTTGATGGCCGAGAAGAAGGCTGAGGCCCGTTCAGGCGGTGGCCGTGTCATTAACTACATTGATCCGGTTGCGTTGATGGACGCTGCGAAGAAGAGCACTGCGTCGGTGACTGGCCGCATGGCGACGGCCGATGAGCAGCAGGCGTTCGTGAAGATGATTCACGGGTTGCAGGCGTCGGGTGCGACTGGGATCAATGTGGGTGCCCGTGCTGAGGCGTTTGCTCGTGAGCAGGCTCCTGAGGAGGCGAAGGCGATGGATTACGCTGGGGCTGCTGGTGTGTTGATGCAGGCGTTGGGGATTCGGGGACGATGAGCATTACCGACGAAGAGCTAAAAGAAATCGGCGAAAGGCTTCTTGGAAGTCCTGAAGACCAAGGCCGGCAACTGTTCGAATTGTTGTCTGACGACAACAAACGTCGAGCTATTAGAGGCGAACTTCCAGACGACTATTTTTCGTCTGAAAAAATGCAAACGCTTCGTGAGTACATTGAAAACAACGGCATCACGGTTGAGTCGTATTTTGCTGAAGTGCAGACGATGTCCGTCGATGAAATTAGGGTGCGGGAGGCTGTTGCTGGTGTTGGTCTTGCGTATGACGAAAACGCTTCGGTAGACGAAAACGCTCGACGGGCTGCTGATGTTGCGCTTGAATCTATTGATTCCGGTAGGCCGGTTACAGCAGTTGTTGCCGAGTACGTTGCTCAAGCTGTCGAGGCAACTGGTATCGAGGCAGGAACTCGGTTTCGTGAACGGATAAGCGTTTTTACTGAGCCTCCTGCCCTAACGCAGCCGACCGACGTTGAGGAGCAAGCGGATGAACGTCAGCCGTTTGAACCGGCTTTTCAGTTGCCGCCGTCAGACCGTCTCGACACGATGGGGCCACGCCCCGAGCTAACTCCAGACATCAAATCTGCTAACACACGAAATCGGATTCTTCGTGAGCAGCGTGAGTATGACGCAGAAGTAGAGCGACGGACGCGTTTGGAAGAAGATCTTGCTGCTGCCCGGGTGCGTGCAGAAGCGATTGCTCGTGTTAGCGAGTCTGATTCTTTGGAACGAGCGCGTTTGACTGCTCGCAACATGCGTGTTCGAGGACGGGGTGATGCTAAGGCTTCGTTTGAAGAAGGCATGGCGGCGTTGCAGCAGCGACCTGCTGAAACGAGGGATGCAGGCGTTCAGGTTGCGTCGGACCCGGCTTTGCGTGGCCGTTCTACGGTTTCAGAGGAGACTGTGTCGCCTGAGGTGGGTCAGGCGCGACGTATTGGGCCTGCGACTGTTGCGGAAACCAAAGACGACGGTGTTGACGGCGACGGTCTGGTCGTTGACACCTCGGTTGAAACCGGCGTCGTCACAACTGGCGGCGGCGGCGGCGGCGTCCGTTTGTCGGCTGCACAAATCCGAGACGCTAACCAGGCAGAAGTAGAGCTCTTACTGGCAGAGCAGTTCGGCGGGTTTTCGTTCTTTCTCCAGAAGCACCGCAGCGACCTGCAAGTCGGCCTCACCGCAGACGGCCAGGTAGTCGCAGCCGACGACCCGAACGCCGCGTCCGTCAAAAACATCCTTGATGTCATCGTTGATCAAGGCATCACGGCACCGACCCGTGTTCTCGGGCTGCTTGAGAACACTGAGTGGTGGCAGAAGACNGAC
>FUFK010079160.1_pt1 | contig 13094 bp, 5 predicted proteins | sample 1021851 | NCBI WGS metagenome assembly FUFK01 (sample SAMEA51879418, study PRJEB19060) | metagenome | reverse complement strand
ACTTTGCCTTCTCCTTTATTCTCTTTCTTTCAGTAAGTATTTCTTTTTTGTGTTCTTTGTATTTGTTTAATGGTATTCCCAACTTCTCTGAGACATATTTTGGATTCTTTTTCCATTTTAATGTCTCTTTTATTTTATTTTTTAAGTAAGACATGTTGTTTTAAATTTGTTAAATATATGTAAAATATTTCAGAAAACAAAAGAGGCCGCTTGTATGCGGCCCCTCCAACGTTTGTAATAGAAAACCAACAAACCATCACAATGTTGTATTTTTATGAAGCAAGAGTCTTAAATAAAACTTCCATAACCTTACATCCTGAAGGTGCTGAAGAAGTTTCAACTTTTACTTTGTATGCTGTATTTGCAGCTAGTCCTGTTATCTTTTGTGTAAATGTTGTAAGAGGTATTGGACTAGCATTTACTAATGTCCATCCTGATGATGAGCTTTGTGTATCAAAGTATACATTAGTACCACTACTTGTATTTGATATACCATTCCATACAACTGTGACTTCGTCTTTTGTAATTCCTGATAAATATACATTAAATGGATTGTGATTTACATCATCACTATTACAAGCACCTAACCCATTAGTAATCATATTAGCAAACTTCTGTATTATAGAATCAAGTCTTTCTCCTTGATCAACAGCAAGTAATGCATTTGTATCACCTATAGTAAAGCTGTGACCACCGTATGTAACACATGCAGCATCTTGGACTTCATGACATCTTTCATTACCTACACTACAGTTCGTGTATGTGCAAGGATTAGACTTAGCCTTATCTCCGCATCCGCATCTATTTACATTATCATTACAATTTGAACAGTTTGCCATAGTTTTTAATTTTTATTTTATGATGAAGTTCCACATGCGTTTTGAATTGCTGTTTCAACTGCTGCAGCACTAAAACTAGTTGTAGTAGTTCCACCAGTTGCAGTAGCTAATACTTCGTATATTGCAACTCCGTTAGTTTGATTATCTGCTCCTGGACCCATAGCTATAAACTTAATACCCTGTTGATTTAACACTGTTGCTAAATTATTACCTAGTGTTATATCAGCAGCATCAGCTATATCATTAAAGCCACCCTCAGTTTCATCGGTTAATAGTACAATAATTTTTGCTACATTAGTTCTAAATGCTCCACATAACTGCATACTAACAATTTGTTGAACAGCTGGTAAACCTGCTTCAGGATTGCCACCGCCACCTCCCATACCTAAGTTATTTCCATTATTTAGTTTAGCTAACTGTGCAGAAAAAGAAGTTTCATTATTTGTTTGCAGCATTTCCATTGCAGTAAAGAACTGTGTATTATTACCTGTACCATTTTGGATTACTCTTTGAGAAGCTGGTAAACTTGTGTAATTACTTGCAGAATTATAACTTGGACTAGCACCTAAATTACTTGCTTCATCATAAAGCATTAAACCAATTCTGTATTCAAATCCATTAGCATGACCAGATGCAGTCTTAATAGTACTTATTAAATCTGTAACTGCTGCTTTAGCTGTATCAATAAAACTATTCATACTAAATGAATAATCAAATGCAAATACAATATCTATACCTTGATTACAAGGCGGTGCAGCATCTGCTGTTTTAACTGGAAATAAAGGACATACTTTAGTAGTTCCTTGATATACTAACGTAATTCTTACATTGTAGTTTGTATTAGCTGTAAGACCTGTAAATGATTGATTTACTGTAGCGCCAGGATTATTGATTGCACCACTTGTAGCAGCAACAACAGATCCATCCATTACGTCAACAGTATATACTGCAGTAGTACCTAATAGATTACTAAATGATATATCAAAACCTGTAGCTGCTATATTAGAACTTGCTGTATCAGCAGGGCAAGGTATGTTTGCAGCCACTGATTTTGTTTTAGACTCTTGACATACATTTCCTTCTTTTGTAAATGAAGAATTTATAGATACTGTTAAATCTCCATTTCCGTTAATAGTTGAAACAGGAATGTTAGTAGTATAAGGAGCACTCTGTGCTAAACTAGTTAAATTAATATTTTGCACAACTGTACCTGCTGGTGTAGCACTATCTGAAATTGTTACTGGTGTTGTTCCAGCAGTATCAGCAAATCCAGACGGTATTGTACTAGCTGAAAGATCTAAAATTATATGAGTAGTTAAAGAATTACTATCTAGCAATCTAGTTGCAGAAAAATCAAATACTAAACTATCACATGCACCAGGACAACACTCTGTTTGTATTGTTGCTACAGCATCATATAAATCTTTTATAACAATCCATGCATTCTGTAAAGAGTTAGCCATATTAACAGGTGAAGTTTTCCATCCTGTCTGTGCTGAATAAGTTTGGCCAGATACACTAAGCATACTGTCACCATTCAAAATAGCTTGCTGACCTACTGCATTATTAATAACAGTGGGTGTTCCAGTTGCAGTTCTCAGATCACAAAAATCAGTTTCTAACGCTGCTACTACAATAGATACATCAGTTAGTTGACCAATTGTAGAAGTTACACACTTAGGTATAATTTGTGCTTCTGAGCTTGTTATAGGGAAAAATGATTCTAGTACTGTTACTCTACCATCTAAAGATGTTAGTTGAGTTTGTATAGTAGTAATAGTAGCAATTATATTACATAGTCTATTACCTACTAGCTCTGCATACTGACTTAATGGTAGTGATGTTATAACATTACCATTTACATCTGAATACTGTAATACCTCACATAAATTTATATTTGGTTCTGTATATGGAGTACCTGTGTCTGTAGGTAAGCTACATATATATGTTATAATAGCTTGTAAGTTTTCTACTAATGTAGTTGGAGTTGCTCCTGAAGGTAAAGCACATTTTAAATCAAATCCTGTAAGATCTGGTTCATTACTTATACCATCAGTAAGTTCACATAATTTTTCTGCTAATGCTGCTACTACGTCACTTACTGTATCACCATTACATAGGTTAATACAAGAAATGTCTGGGCCTTGCCAAATAACGCAGTTAGAGGATATATTATTACATCCGTTTGAATCTGAGCTTGAACTAGTTGGAATCATAGATATCTTTTTTTTCAGTATACTATATCACATGTATATGTATAATATACAAAACTTTGCTAAATCAAACAAGCAATTTGATTTATTATAGTTTTTTAAAATATCTATGTATACTTACTCTTTAGGTTGCTCTTCTTCTTTTATAGGTGTAACAGTACCATCATTGATATTAATGTTAACCTTACCATAGATGTCTTCTAATTTCTTAGATAGATCATTTAGTTTGGTTTGCTCACCCTCAAAGTCTTTGAGCATTCTATAGCTTGATATAAAAGTTTGTCCTATAGCCATAGTTATCTGTTGCATTGTTTGATTCAAAGTTTGAATCTCTTTTAATTCTGCCTCAGATACTTTTTTAGTTTCTTCAGTTACAGGTACAGTTTCTACAATTGGTTTTTCTTCTGCCATAATATTAAATTTAATTTTTCAAATATACTAGATATTTTTTTATTTTACAAATTATTCTTCTGAGGACTCTTCTTCTTCCTCTACCCAAGGAAGAGCCTCTACTTCAACATTTTTAGGTGTCAATTTTTCTCCTATTGCATTTTGAATTACATCTTGCATGTGTTCTACAGGGTGGTTAGCTTTTGCCCACTCAATAACATCAGATTCTTTAAGGTCAGCAAGAGCTACAAAATTATCTTTGTCTGCTGGTCCTACAGGACATGCACCATAAAATACTCCTTCTGTTGCTGGATCAGTAGAATCATCTGAGCCTTTGTATTCAAAATTAACGTGTGTAATCACATCTGACAATCCGTCTAGTGAAGGTGCTTTTTTCAAAGCCGTGATTTTCCATTCATATGTTATAGCCATAATATTTTTTTTTTAAGTTTAACTAATATATAATTAAATATACAAAAAATAAATTACAAAATAAACTTAATAAGATATAAAGCTACCATCTACATCATGTAAAGGAGTTACTCTATTACTGGTTGTACCTGCATAATTAACATCATAATCAACCTCTCCCAACATTTCTGAAGCAGTATTTATAATTCTGTACTTAATTTGTATGTAGTGTGTACCACCTGGAGCATTGCTTGTACTAGTACAATTTCTGCCTGTTCTTAAAAACAACCCTCTATTAGGTAATAATCTTGATTGATGAACTGGTACATCTCTGTAGTACCCTTGATCTGTTGTAGCATTTTGAACAAAATTTCTAGGCATTACACCTAGTGTGTAAAATGTTCCAGAACCAGGTGAGTTTCCAGATTGTGCATTTTGAAAAAAGCCAATTGTATATGCATTAGTATTACCACTATTAGCAATACCATTACTACCAATACCTGTTCTAGTTTGATAATCTATATAAACAACAAAATCTTCAACAACTACAAAATGATTTCCGCTTGGTGGAAATATAGGTATTGGGTTACTGTATCTATTTAACCAACCACTACCAGATATTTTAATAGTATATATTCTTTCATAAATTGCTAATCTACCATTGGTGTCAAATCCAACTGTACCGTATCCCCTACCAATTGAGGAGTCATTACCGCCAACCATAGGCATTGCTGATGGATATTCAGAATCAAATGTATTTGCAAATCTTTTGTATTTAGTGCTTCTTATATAGCCCCTCAAAAATGTTGAGTCACCAGTACTACCTGGATCTACATATCTACCACTGTTATCTGTATCATAAAAGGCTGTTCCTGTTATAGATCCGGTTGAATAGTAACTAGATGCTTGTGCATCTCCAAATACCTCAAACTCTTTTTGAGAGTTACTATGGTTACCAAATCTTACTAGGTTTGTAAAACTATTTGCAGTACTTTTTGACTCTCTTATATATAAAGGTAAGTTACCTCCTCTATCTATTTTAGCAAGTTCGTGTGTATATTGACCATTCGTATAATTACCTTCAAGTCTAAGCATCTCTGCACCAGTTGTACTAGGTATAGATCCTGTATCAGAAGTATTGTTTTGATCACTTGCACCTTTACGGAAAGTAGTTGCTCCCAACAATGATTGCCCTGTCGGATTTAAAAAATAATTAGTATCATTTCTGTCATAATAAATTGGAGCTCTTACATCTACTGTACTATGTATTTGGTTTCTAAATTCTGTTTTTGTTGTATTCCATTCATGAGTTACAGCAATACTACTTCCATCATACAATCTCCAGTTAACATTAACACCACCATTAGCACTTCCGTCTAAAAAGTGCGGATAGTGATTACCTGCACTATCATAAGCAGTCATATAATAATGTCCACTATGTTTGTGACCAGTGCTTGTAAATGTTTTAGCACCTGTTATAGTTTGTGNATTTGATAAATCTACAAAGGTAGAATTAGTAGGTATTGTAGGTGTACCTGTAACCTGAGAATACGCAATGGTACCATTCTGTATCACGCCTCTTACCCATAGATTACCATCACCTCTTGATATTAAGTTTGTGGTTCCTGTTGGTCCACCATCTTTAAAAGCAATATCCTCACCACCTGATGTAGCAATTATTAAGTGCTCATCATTAGTTTCTGTGGCTGTAATATATCCTCTTAAACTACCAGAACTTGTGTAAAAATAAGAATTACCGCCATTTAATGTTTTAAAGTTTATAGCTCTTAGTTCTCCAGTGTTATCAAAGTTTTGTTGTGGTGCTGTTGTTCCTGCAAATGTTGGAACAGCATTAAAGTTTACAGTGCTGCTATTGTAAGGATAATGAAAAACTTCTGTTCTAGTGCCATTATCTAGTCTATAGAAAGTAATATGATCAGAAGACTCACCAGAAACAAAAGCAGGCGAGTTGTCTCCATTATATGAGATACCACCACCATAGTCATTACTTTGACCTACTTCAAGTACACCTGTACCTTGACCATCACCATTTGCTCTTACCATTGCTTGTCCTGCATTATCACACTTAACTGATAATGTAGTACTAGTGCCTCCATCTATTGTTACATCTCCTTCAAAAGTTGCACTTTGGTCTGTATTTAATGTTAAAGTGTCAGCACCACCTGACCTTAGTTTTATTTTTTGACTTGTATTCGCAAAAATATTTAAATCTTCAGCTGAATCTAATTCTATAGATGCTTTTTCACTACCTACATTGTTAAATTTAATTCCAGAAGTACCACTTGCTGCTTTGTTAAAAATTAATGCTGGTGCTGAAGCACTATTGCTACCAATAACTACATTTCCTAAAAACGTACCACCATTTGCAGCTGATACAAAATCTGTTGGTATAGTTGGTGTACCTGTAAGATTACTATAAGCCATAGTTCCAAGTTCAGAATATGTAGGTTTATGTCCTTCATGATATACTTTTCTCCAAGATCCAAAGCTACCATTACTTACGTTTCTTAATGATAAAGCATTTTCTCCACTATTTGCATTTGATCCGGCTAACTGTATACCATATGATGCTGTACCTCCTGTAGAATGTGAATATATATTCATAAACCAGTTAGCATTATCATTATTACTAGGTACATTACTTGCAGTTGATTGGTATCTACCAACTATAAATCCTTCAGCAAAACTATTACCTGGTGTTGTCCATGCTGTGTTTAAGTTAGATTGTTCAAAGTTTTGATCTATAATACCATTTATATTTAATGCTATAGAACTATTACCTAAATCTGCATAATAAGTTGTATTATCATCATAATAAATAGGTGCTTTTATATTTAAATTACTTGTAAATTGACTAGTAGTTACTACAAGTCTATCACCACCGCCTAATCGTAATTTCCATTGATCCGCAGCATTAAATCCAAAAAAAGTATTAGTGTCACCATTATGGATAATATAATCACTTACATACAAAGAATGATCTGGTATATATAAATTACCATTATTAATTGTGACACCATTAGAACTAACTAATAGCTTTCTTGAACCATCAGATACTAAACCTACTTGACCAGCTGCTGGAGAATAAATACCTGTATTTATATCACTGTAAAACCCGTAATCTACTTCACTATTTGAATTTGCACTTTTAACAGCTATTCTACCGGTGTTACTACTATCACCAACAACAAAAACTAAATCATTCTCTGTAGATTGAAGATGTAAACTAGCACCTCCTCCTTGTGAACTACCATCAGCGTGATAACCTCTTAAATAAATTCTTTGTGAACCACCAGAATTATCATTAAATACAATTCCAGCACCACCACCATTAGAACTATTTACTAGAGTTAATAAGTTAGTAGCGGCTTGTGTAATAGTTGCAACACCAGAAGTTACTGATAAATTATCATCTACTGTTACAGCACCATTAAAATAACTAGTACCATTATTATAGAAATCAAAAGAACCATGAGGTGCACCTGACATTACAGCAAACTTACCTACAGAGTTACCTGACTGCATTTCTACATTACCTGTAAAGTCTGCGTCACCACTTGCAAGTGTTAATACACTACCTGAACTATTATCTCCAATTTCAGTTGCACTTCCTGTATGTTTAACTATAGAGTTACCTCCCCATAGTAACATTTTACTATCTGGCAAGTTTATACTACCTGCAACATTTAGTGATGTACCTGTTTCTGCTGGATCTAAATAAAATGTAGTATTTGATTTATCTCTAAATTTTGCTGCATCAACATTATCCCAGTTAGTCAAGTCCTCATCTCCGCCATAAGCAGTTAAAGTACCATCAAAAGCAACAGGTTTATTAAAATAATAATTAGATCTATCTGTATAGAAGTGTGAATAGGTACTATTACCTGGTCCTATTTTTAACTCCCCGCTTGTAGTTCGTATTCTAAAATAGCCATTATCGGCTTCTATAAAAGGATACAGATGATTTCCATCATCTGATAATTCTATTTGATCAAATCTTATAGCCATAATTATATCATTTTTCTAAATTTAAACTTAAATGTTTTACCATCAGTTTGATTTGGTGCTGCATTATATGCTACATTGCTTTTTACTTGTAGCATCAAATCATGTGTATCAGAACTACTTGCTCTCAATGTTCTAAACTGTAAGTCACTATTGTTTGGAGCATGACCTGATCTGTGTATAGGTATTTCATCATGTTTTGTACTATTTGTACTACCAGAGTACCAGTTAATAGTTGCAGCATATGCCTCATCATAATGACCACCACCTATATTGTGATCATCAACTTCAACTCTCATTATATAAGTTCCAGTTGCCATATCAGTACCATCAATACCTGTATCTGTCCATGTATTTGCAGATAACTGTGTACTCATGTTAAATTCATATGTTGTGTCAACATCTGCAAAAGCGCCTGTACCAAGTTCTCTTTTTTCAACTTCCTTTGTAGATCCGTTTACAAATAATGCTGATGTTTCAGAGCTTGTATTAGTATCTACATTATGTAAATAAAGATTTCCATGAATATTTGCATCATTATCAACTTTTAAATCATCATTAATTCTTACAGGAGAATCAGCACTGTCATTCAAAATAGAACCTCTAAATACTGCTGTGTTTTGTACATACATTGACACTCCTGAACCAGCAGCATAAAAATAATTATTTTGTACTACAACTTCACCGCTATTCTGAATTCTNANAACAGTATCACCATTNCTACCTCTATTGACAACAAAAGCATTNTCANTATGTGGTGATGAAGTATCACCAGTAATTGTAACGTTTCCTGATAAGGATGCACCACCTGTCGTAGTAAGAGCCCCAGACACAGTAATATTCCCGGTTTTTAATCCTACAAATGATGATAGTGCCACATTGCCAGTAGCAGAAGGTGTTGAGGTTGTCAATCCAAGTACAAATTGATCTATACTTTCATCCCATAAGATAGTTGCATTATCACCTGTACTTCCTCTTTCTATAATTAGACCTGAGTCATTTGCATTAGATGAGGCACCTCTATTTAAACCTATAATATTATCTGATACATCTAAGTTTGTTTGGTTGACAGTTGTTGTAGTACCATTAACTGTGAAGTTACCAGTTATAGTTACATCTCCTGAAAAAGTTGATTTCTGATTTTTATCTATTCTAAGGGCAAGGTTTGGTGTATTAGCACTACCTGAGTCTGTGTAGAATTCTAAATAACCATCAGCTGTATTTCCGGTAGTATCAGTACCACCTTTGATTGCAGCTCTTAATGTTTTATTATAATTACTACCATCATAATAATTATCTGTAAATGTTATGATAGATCCTTTTTGATCTGTATTAGCTTGTAACGGGTTATATAAATCTAAATGAGCATTTGCAGCACTAATAGAACCTTGTGCTGTGTGTGTAGAACTTTTATAAGCTGTTATTTTGCCGTATATAGTTGTATCACCACCTGTTGTTATTGCAAGCTTAGCATTAGCGGCGTAAGATGATTGAGAGCCGTTAGAAGCATAACCAATATTAAATCCACTACTAGCATAGCCAGTACCAACAAACCACTCTCTATTACTAGCTCCACTAGCGCTGTTAACATTATCTCTCATTTTTATACCAACACCACGGCCTTCATAACCATGCATGTCTAGTATTGCTGTCATGGCTGGTGCACCCCCATCATCAGGAGCATTTATTTTAAATCCTGTATTTACAACAGAGTCTGCTGCGCCTGGATTTATAAAATAATTAGTATCATTATAATCATAAAATATAGGAAAATGAATACCAGTAGAGTTGTATTTACCAATACTTGAATTGTTTATTCTAAACTGAGTTTCTTGACCACTAGCTGAGTTTAAAAATGTTTTTCCTGAAGAGTTTTGTAATATAGCGTAATTAGTTTGTGTATTATGATCTATATGTGAAAAACCACCGTGATCATTAAAACCTAATTTACCAACGTAAGCTCTACCAATATGTGCTCTACCATAATCTGTGTCACTTGCTAAGTATAATCTTTTTGTTGTAGTACCTGAAGCTGCTATTGTTAAATCATTACCATTAAATGTAAAACCACTTTCAGCTTCTAATGTATCAGCTGTTCCACTACCGGTTATAATCCTGTTGTCAGCATTATTATTTATAGTTGTAGCAGTACCACCACCTGTACTAACAGATCCATCTGCCATTAAGAACTGTGATGATGTACCACCTGATTTAACAAATGATGTTGCTGTCGCTGATCCTGTAACAGTAATACCTGAAGAATTAATTCTTAGTCTTTCTGTGCCACTAATATCATATGATTGATAATTATATGTTCTTACCATTAGTGGTTTAGATGTCCAAGTTTCAATTAAACCAATAGCATTACTTGTATCATATGACATAGTTAATCCTGGTTCAGCAGTATGTGCAGAATCTCTATTTGTAGCTTTTATTGAACCANCTACTTCNANTTTTGCTAATGGGGTTGTGTCTCCAATTCCTACACGTGAGTTAGCACCATCAATCATCATNGCAGTAGTTGTGGTTCCACCATCATTCACTTTAAATAGTATATCTGCATCTTGAACTCCGTTCTGCAATGTAAAGTCTCCTGAGTAATTTCTAACAGCACCGTACATGTGGATAGTGCCTTGAATCCTTGAAGTCCCAGCTACATCTAATTTATAAGATGGATTTGGAGTACCGATTCCTACACCTGTAGTATTTAATTTAAGAAGGTGACTATTACTATTGTCAACATTCATTTGGATAAAATCACCACTTTCATCACCAATAATTTTAACCCTACCAATATTACCATCTAAGGTAGAAAACATAATTCCTTTAGAATTATCTAATCTAATATCACCACCTGCTATATCTAATTTCTTTTGAGGATCCGTTGTTCCTATTCCTACTGCGTTATTTATAACACTTAAAGTTTCACCAGTTGCAGAACCTGCTTGAAAAGCTAATCTATCACCATTGTGAACATATTCTATTCTACCTATATTAGTACCATTATCTTGATACCTAATTAATCCACTTCTATTTGAGGCTGCACTATCAAATATTATAGTTGGGTCACCTCCTGTTTTAGATTTTAATTTTAAAGCTACATCACCGCTTGAATCACTTAAGAATTTACCATGATGATGAGTATTTGATGTAGATGTATTTGTTAACAAACTACCTACACTAAAATTGTCTACTAAAGCTTTAGCTTGATTTTGAGATGTATTTTCTAGAGTACCCTCCCACATATTACCAGTGCTGGTTTTGTGGTATATTCTTATAAAATATCTAGCGTTAGTTGAATCCCATGCTGGATCATCTACATATATTTGACTAGCTTGCTGAACTGTAACATTGCTTTCTACTAAACATGGAGTATACCATATACTTCCATTTTGATTAAATCCAAAAATCCATTTAAAATAAGCTTCACCTACTGCGTTCTGATTTGAATATCCTGATGTTAATTTTAACTCAAGTATTCCATTTAACTGAACATTACCAAGTATAAGATCAACAGCAAGATTAGATGTTCCATTTGTAAAGTATGGTAATGTAAAAGATAATTTAGAATGTCTATCTGCTAAACGGACAGCTCTATTATTATTTAAATCTATATTACCTGCAACCTTTAATGCTGTTCCTGAGTTTGCCGGATCTAAATAATAAGATGTGTTTGTATCATAATAGATAGGTGATACTACTGAACCTGATACTTGTAATTGACCAGATGTATTAACTCTAAAATAATTAGAGCCACTACCAGGATGTGGGTTAGTATTACTATTAGTTGCTTGTGCACTATCAGTAGCATTTGCCCTACCAAACCACAAACCATTATCACCTATAATTAAGTTACCATGATTAGTTGTACCATTACCTGGAACTTTTAATGATAAATAATCTCCTATACTGCTTTCCCAACCTGCGTATAATAAATTATGTTCTGATGCATTACTCCAAGCAGTAACATCCATATTGATCAGTTTACCCTGACCAGAAAACTCTAAGTATTTACCACTATTTAATATTGCGTGACCTGCAAAAGTTGAGTTTTGAGAAGAATCTATGGTTAATGCTGTGTTAGAATTAGTTTGGAAAATTATATCACCACCAGATGCTATATTTTTTATAGTCATACCTCCTGATGCAGAAGCTTGCCATAAATTATACCTTAAAAAATTTGAGTCATGATCATTCCATAAAAATAACTTACCAGAATTAGGTAGTCTTGCATTACCAGCAAAAGTTGCACTATTATCACCATCTAGTCTTAATGCTGTAGTAAGTGCTGAACCATCATATGTTTGGAAAGATAAACTGTAGTTATTAACTAAACCTTCTATAATTCTAGCATCACCATTTTGCCATTGTATACCTGCTCCGCTTTGTAATTCTAAACCGCCCCATCTTAAGTTAGTACCAGTACCTTTACCTAAAGATCCACCACCATCTGTAATTGGCATCAAATCACCTTTTACAGTAAAATCTCCATCTTGATATAAAACAGCTGCAGTAGTCATGCTACCACCAGTACCGTTACCAGATCTCCATTGCCATTGTCCAGTATTATCTGATGTGTTGCTATCCCACTGATCAAATCTAGTAGTCATAATACCACTAGTTTCATCTTGTCTATGTACTAAGTGTGCATTTCTATCATCAGTATATACTCCCCAGTATTGACTTGCATCTCTACCAATTTTAAGTTGAGGTTGAGTCATTTGTGCTGAACCTACTGTAAATATACCAACNCCAAAGTCATCAGTNTCATGATTGATTACNAATCTACTTTCACTTGNATCCCANANCATTTTTTCACCAGTAGCATTACCATATACTAAAAAGTCATGACCAGATGCATCTGAACCAATAGTTAAACTACCAGTCATAGTATCACCTGACTTGGATACTTTACCAGCTATACTGTTTGTAACAGTTGTACTAAAGTTTGCATCATCACCCAATGCTGCTGCTAACTCATTTAGTGTATTTAATGTGCCTGGAGCTGAGTCAACTAGGTTTGATACAGCTGTATCTACATAAGCTGTTGTAGCTACTTTAGTTGAGTTATTACCCTGTGATTGTGTATTTGCTGTAGTGTTTGAATGTATAGTACCAACTAAATTACCATTAAGAGTTACAGCATTAACATTATTCCACTTGTATGAAGCAGATCCTATATCATAAGTGTTGTTAGCTCCAGGATAAAAATGTC
>FUFK010057084.1_pt1 | contig 13094 bp, 13 predicted proteins | sample 1021851 | NCBI WGS metagenome assembly FUFK01 (sample SAMEA51879418, study PRJEB19060) | metagenome | reverse complement strand
CAGATCTAAAATTCGTAAGGTTGCAATAGCTGTTGAAATATTTTCCTGTTGAAATTGGCCTAATACATTTGGTTTTGGTAGTTTTAATCCACCAAATTTGTCTTCATAATAGAAGAATTCATTTTCTTCATTTGAGAATGAAAAATCATCATTAAAAAAATACTTATTAGATTTATTTTGGTGAATAGTTTTTTTAATCTTTTCTAATGTTGAAATAGGGTACTGTTTTGCAACAATAATATTTGAATTTAAAAGTTTTGAGGTTTTTTCAAAAATTATTTTATCAATAGTTCTCTCATTTTCTGGAAGCCAGTCTAAATGGTCCTTNGATATAGAAGTTACAATACTTGCAAGATTATTTTTTAAGATATTNGTTGCATCAAACCTATGAAATAAACCTGCNTCAATNAGATTNAGATTATCAGGATATTGAGCTGCTTTATAAAAATAACANGCAGTTAAAATTTCAAAGAACGTTATTGGATTATTCGCATTTACTCTCTCAACCTCCTCAAANAAAGAGGCCAGTTCATCATCNCCNAGTTGNTGGTTGTTAAAAACAAATCTTTCATTTATTTTTTGAATATGAGGNCTGGTNTAAACATTACACTTNATTNCTGNCTCNTTTAAAATTGAATANCAAGCTTGNATTGTNGAGTTTTTACCATTTGTCCCAACAATACTGATGGCTTTGATTTTNTCCTGAGGATTACCNAGTTTTTNACAAAGGTGAATAATTCGATCTAAGCTTAGATCAATTTCTTTTTTATGCAATTTTAGAAAGCGACTGAGTATNTTCTGTAGTTTCATNTTGTTCAGTGCTTATAACAGAATTTTTCTTTAACAATATTGACAATAAAGTTCCAATTTTTTCAGCTAGATCTTTTCTTTCAACAATTAAATCAACAAAGCCTGTCTTTTCAACATATTCACTCTTTTGAAAACCTTCTGGTAATTCTTCTTTAACAGTTCCTTGAATTACTCTTGCTCCAGCAAAAGCGATTAGTGCTCCGGGCTCAGCTATATGAATATCACCTAACATTGCATAGGAAGCTGTGATCCCACCAGCAGTTGGGTCTGTTATACAAACAAGATATGGAAGATTATTATTTTTTAATTCATTTATTGCTAGTGTGGTTCTTGTCATTTGAGATAAAGAAATTAAACTTTCCATCATTCTCATTCCACCTCCTGCNCTTACACATANAAAAGGAGTTTTATTCTCAATTGCNTGTTGAATACCNTANAAGAAAGCNTCTCCTTCTGCAGCTGCCATNGATGCACCTAAAAAATCAAAATCAGATGCAACTGCAGTNATTTTAATATCANTGATNACNCCACTTACGACCATCATCCCACAATCCATACCNGTTTTTTTTCTNGCAGATTTNAATCTATCNTTATAGGATTTTGAGTCTGTCCAGTTTAAAGGGTCATCTTTTGGGATGGGTGTTTTAAATATTTCGTAATTATCTTTTCCAAATAAAATATCAAATCTTTGTTTAGGTTTTATTCTGTGGTGTTTATTACAATCAGGGCAAACCCATANATTTTCTTCTAAATCTTTTTTTAATATTGGACCTTTGCAACAGGATGTCCAATCACTATTAGCAATGTCTTCTTTGGACGCTCTTTTATGAATGGCAGATTTGATTTTTTCACCTGCTTTGATTATTTTAGTGATCCAATTCATTTTATTTTGTTTTTTAATTTTCTTACTAACTTACCTACATTTGTGACAGGATTTTGTCTACTATTTAAACTTCTCGTAATTTCTTTACAAATAGCACTTCCCACTACTAATCCATCAGCAGATTTAAGCTTTCCAATTGTCTTATCTGTTATTCCAAAACCAATCACAATCTCCTTTTTTGGATTAATTTTTTTTATCCTATTGTAATTTTTAAGTATTTCTTTAGGTGATACTTTTAATTTGCCACCTGTAGTACTTAGCATTGATATAAAATAATTCATTGGATGAGAGTTTTGTATAATTTTTTTAAGTCTTTTACTCGTTGTTGTAGGTGATAAAAGTTGAATAAAATAAATTGATTTTCTTTTACATTTTTTTGCAAAATTTTTATTTTCTGGCCAAGGCAAATCTACAACTATTAATCCATTTACTCCTGAGTTTTTACATTTGTTTAAAAAGTTGTTATCTCCATATTGAAAAATCATATTATAGTAACCCATCAATATAATAGGTTTGTTTTTATCAAATTTTTTAAAATCTCTAACAATCTTAAATATATCATTTATTTTGATACCNTTTTTAATTGCTCTATACGCGCTAGTTTGAATTTGGCTTCCATCTGCAACAGGAGTATTGTGGGGCACACCTACTTCTAAAATATCTGCATTTTTAGATATAGATTTTAATATATCTAAAGATTGTTTTTTTGAACTATCACCAGCAACAGTGTAGGTTAATAATGCTGGTCTTTTTTCTGCTTTTGCTTTTTTAAATGCAACACTAATTGGATTTAACATATTTTTTGCCTAATCTTTCTTCTAAAATTCCTCGGTCTTTGTAAGCATCGCCACAACTATTAATTACTACCACAGTATTTTTGCTAAGTTTTTTTGCCTCTTTAAGTGCAACAAAAAAAGCATGGCTTGGTTCTAAAGAAGGTCTTAATTTTTCGAATTTAGTAACAAGTTTATAGGCGGTTAGAGCCTCTTCATCACTTGCTGCTGTATACCTAGCTCTCTTAGTATCCTTTAAAAAACAATGAAGTGGAGATATTCCTGGATAATCAAGTCCTGCTGAAATCGATTCCGTTTCCTCAATTTGTCCATCTGAGTTTTGATTAACATACTGAGCTGCGCCATGAAGTATACCAATTTTTGANCCATAGGTTAAAGGTGCTGCATGTTTTTTACTTTTTTTAGGTCCACCAGCCTCTACACCAATAAACTCCACTTGTCTTTTATCATAATCCATAAATTCATTCCAAAAACCAAAGCTTGAACTTCCGCCTCCTACACAATTGTATAATTTAAGTTTTTTTGGAATTGTTCCAAACTCATCAATTAATTGTACTTTTAACTCTCTTGAAATTTGGCTAGTGCTCCATCCACATATTCGAACAAAAACTGCTGGTCCAACTGTACTCCCAACACACATTGCTGTTGTATCACAATTAGCAACCCAAAATCGCATACATTCTGATACAGCATCAACAAGCGTTTGACTCCCTGAATAGACGGGTATGACTTCAGCTCCATTTTTTTTCATTGCTTTTACATTTGGCTGTTGTCTAGCAATATCCTTTGCGCCCATAAATATTTTGCATTTTAAACCAAACTTTTTAGCAGCCATACTCAACATTTTCCCAGCATATCCAGCACCTGTATCTCCACATATAATTTTTTTACCAGATCGTTTTGCAAGCAAACAATGAACAGTAGCGTTGTAAATTTTATGGGCTCCTCCATTAGCATCCGATACAACTTTGGACCAAATTTGAGCACCACCAATGTGATTTGTAAGATTTTCTAGTTTTATAAATCTCGTAGGAGATCCAACCCAATTTTTAAAGTACTTATCTCTCTCGTTAATAAATTTTTTATCCTTTTTTAGTTTATTGAATAAAACTTCCAAATCTTCGATCGGTTTTTTTAAAGTTTCAGGAACAAAGTTTCCTCCAAATTTACCACCCCAAAATCCAAGTGAATTTCCTTGATCAATAACTGGAACTCTTTTTTTAAGTTTCATTTTTTTCTATAAATTTAACAATTTATCAATTTTATTTAAATCCTTTTTTCCATTTTGGTCTTCTAAAGCTCCACTGAGATCAACAATATAATTTTTGTTTTTAAAATTAGGTATATCATTTATTTGGATATTTCCTGCAATCATTTTACTTAATTCACTAGGCACATCATCTAGTAAACTATGATCAAAACTTTCAGATTTATGGTAACCTTTTGAGTCAAATAAAATAATATCTGAAATTTCTGAGTATCCCTTGTATTTAATTACATCATCTTTAGTTGAAACAGTAATAGCCGTGATTATTTTTTTTTTGAATTTAGATTTAATTTCTTTTGTTCTAGTAGGGTTTACATCGTAAAGTTGATAATAATCAAAATCTAAATTTTTTATTTTTTCCAAAATTCCATCGTCTGGGTTTACAAGCACAGAAACAAAATTAACCAGCTTTTTATCTACATTTATCAAATCTTTTAATTTTTCAAATTCGACAAACCTTTTGCTTTTTTCATAGTTTGTGATGAAACCTATCATTGTTGGTTTATGATTATGATTTAAGATATAGTTTAAAGTTTTGGGATCAGAGACCCCACAAATTTTCAAACCCTTGATCATTGGCTTAAGTGATTGATTAGATTTTGAATATTTTTTTTGATATCCCCTTTAGTTATGGGCCTTCCCATTACAAGCCAATCACTACCATTTTTATAAGCTTGTCTAGGAGACAAAACTCTTTTTTGATCGTTTACTTTTGAACTAAATCTTATTCCAGGAGTAATTATTTCTTTTTTGAATACTTTTTTAACTATTTTTACTTCTTGTGCACTACATACAATAGCATCTAATTTAGCTTTATTTGCTAATTTAGCTTGTTGTAATACTAATTTTTTTACATCTTTGTTAAATCCAATCTCTTTTAATGACTTATTATCCAATGATGTAAGTATTGTTACACCAATTAACTTTATTTTTCCTGATACTTTCTTTGTAGCTTTTAAAGCATCTAAGCCAGAGCTTATGTGTATTGTTAAGTAATTAATCTTTAAATCTTTAAGTGCTTTAACAGCTGATGCACAAGTATTTGGAATATCATGAAGTTTTAGATCTGCAAATATTGTCTTATCTTTTAATTTAGACAAAAATGATCTACCTTTTTTAGAATTTAAAAACTCAAGTCCAAATTTATAACCCACATTTATTTTCGGATTTTGAGTTTTGCTAATAATATTTTTTATTTTTGAAATATCGGTGCTATCACAAGCGACAAAAATATTATTATTTTTCATTATTTAACTTTTTAAACAGGTCTTTTGACATTTTCCATTTTATTGTTCTTTTTTTTGGAACGCTTACTTTTTCCCCAGTCTTGGGATTTCTTCTAATTGAAGCTTTTTGCACATTTGTTCTAAAAATTCCAAAATTTCTGAGTTCCACCCCTTCATCTCTTTGGAGTGTTTCTTTAATTTCTTTGAGTATTATTCTAATTATTTTATCTAGATCTTTATTTAGAAAATTTGGATAGGATTTTTTAAGTTCTTTTATAAGCTTTGATTTTACAATAGCCAATTTAATTTTATTTTTTATCTTTCTTTTTTAGATCCTCTGACAAGGATGAGAATGGTAAATTTTTTCCTGAACCTTCTGCTCCATATTTTTCTAAAGCTTCTTTCTTTTCCATTTCCTCTAAAAGTTTAATACTTAAAGTTACCTTTCTTTTGTCAACTTCCAGGTCAGCAATTGCGCAGTCTATTCTTTCTCCTCCAGTAAATCTTGATGTTCTGGTATCAGCTGTATTAATTGCAATATTAGCTTTCTTTATTGGAAAATCCATTTCACAGCCCTCTGGTCTCACAATTAAGCCTTTTGAATCTGTAGAAATAATTTTAACTGTAATTGTTTGCTTGATTTTTTTGTCTTTAAACCAATCAAATGGATCTCGTTGTGTTTGTCTTAGTCCAACTCTTATTTTTTGATCAGAAACCTTGATTTCTAAAACTTTAACTTTTAATTTATCTCCCTTTTTATAATTATTAAGTTCTTGTTCTCCATTATTTGAATATGTTAAATCATTGCAATGTAAGAATGCATCAACTTCTAAATTTTCGACCCTTACAAATAATGAATATTCATTTTTATTTACCACCTCACCCTCAACAATAGTTCCTACCGGAAATTTTTTTTGAAAAACTTCAAAAGGATTTTCCAAAGTAAGTCTGTGAGATATCGCCACCCTTCTTTTCTCTTTATCAATTTCAGTTATTATACAATCTATAGTATCATTAACCTTAAACATTTTTTTTGCAGACGTATTTTTTTTATTCCAACTTAGCTCACTAGAGTGAAGCAATGTTGATAGACCAGGTTCTAGTTCACAAAAAGCTCCAAAGTCCATAATCTTAACAACCTTGACTTTGTAAACTTTATTTAATTCGTAGTTTTCAATATGTTCAAATGGATCTGGTGATAATTGTTTTACACTACAACCGACTTGTAATTTTTCCTTATCAACTGATATAACTTTTAGATCGTGTTTTTCTCCAATATTAAAAACTTCATCTGGATGATTAACTCTTGAGTAGGAGATTTCTTGTAAATGAACTAATACATCTAATTCTCCGTTAACATTAAAAAAACATCCGAAGGAGCTGTATCCCTTGACTTCTGCACCTTTGATAATATCTCCAACTTTATATTTTTCGATAATTTTTGCTTTATCTTCTTTTTTAAAAGAAGAAATAATTTCTCTTCTAGAAACACAAGCATTGCCTCTAACCTTGTCTAATTTTATCAAAGCAAATTTTTGTGGCTCATTGATTAAATGGCTAATATCTTTAAGTGGTTTATCACTAATTTGAGATCCAGGTAAAAACATCAAAGATCCAGTGTCTATATGCTCTACTATACATCCACCTTTACATTTAGAGGTTATTTTACCCATAATTGGTTCATTTTTTTCGTAAGCCTCAACTAGCTTATCCCAACCTTTTATTTTTTGAGCTTTGTTGGCTGAAACCAAAACTTCTCCATTTTTGTCCTCAATTTTTTCTAGGAGCACTGAGATTGTTTCACCTAACTTTATTTTATCATTCAAACCCATGCTTTTAAGTTCATTTATATCTAAAACAGGCTCACTTTTTAGACCCTCAACAAATAAAAAAACAAATTTATCTGTAATTTTATTTACTTTTCCATCAATAATTTTTCCCTCTTCTATTTGAGTTTTAGAAAATTTTGAGTTTAATAATTTTTCGAATTCTTTCGAATTTGGGTTTGTAAGGTCTTTATAAATTTCCATTAATTATTTATCTTATTGTCTATAATTTTTTTAATTTTTAAAAAACACGCTCTTTTAGATAAATTTGAGGTATTTATCAATATAGAATCTTCAGTTTTCTTTAAAGGAGATGTTTGTCGATTATAGTCACTTTTGTCACGTTTTTTAATACTTTTTAGAACTGTTATATATGAAACTTTTTTTTTTAGTTTTTTTAATTCCCGAAATCTCCTTTTTGCTCTAACTTTTAAATTTGCAGTAATAAAAAACTTAAAATCTGCATCAGGAATAATTTTATAAGTGATGTCCCTGCCATCTAGGCAAGAACCATTAAATTTTTTTGGTGGATTGTAGGCACAATTAATTTGAAAAGAATGAACAAGCTTTCTAATATTCTTATCCTTAGCAATTGAGGAAGCTTCTATACCAACCTCATCAGATAATAACTTTTTATTTTGGAGACTTTTAATATTAAGTTTTCTAATTTTTTTTTTCAGAAAATTTATATTAAATTTTTTTTGTTGATAAATTTTTATAAATGCAATCATACGATATATTTTTCCTGTATCTAAATATAAAAGATTATAGTGTTTAGAAATAGATTTAGCGATGGTTCCTGCACCAGCTGCTGCAGGCGAGTCAATTGCAATCATTATAAATTCTTTCTTTTTCTTCATTTTTTAAATGTATTTATAATTTTTAAAAAAGAAGGGAAAGAAGTTTTAATTGCATCTTTATCGTGTATGTGCCATTCGCCTCCAAAAGTTAATGCTGCAATAACACTTGTCATAAAAACTCTATGATCTTTTAAATATTTTTTGATAACAATCTTTTTGCTTATTTCTAATTGGGGATTACCAAATATTTTGATTGAGTCTTTGGTTGTAAAAACCTTTACACCCATCATCTTTAATAATTTTGAGCCCCATACCAATCTTGGACTTTCTTTTTTATTGAGTTCCTCTAAATTTTTAAAATGAGAAATACCTTTTGCTTTGGCAGCTATTAAAAATATTATTAAAAATTCATCGATAGCTCCACTATTAAATCTTGATGGACAATTTAAAGATTTTAGATTTTGAGGACTTGAAACTAAAATATCTGCTATCGGTTCTCCTTTATAAATTTTTTTGTTAAGGAATGAGATTTTAACACCCATCTTTTTTAAAATTTCAATAATTCCAATTCTTGTCGGATTTACATTTATATTTTTTATGATTAGTTTAGATTTTTTAGAAAGTACAGTTAATGCTATAAAAAAAGCAGCGGAACTTATGTCAGATGGGATTTTATAATTTATTGGCTTGATTTTATTTACTTTACATATTTCAATAATATCAAAGTTTTTATTTTTTTTTTATTTTAATTGGTAATTTTAGATGTTTGAATAAAAGTTCTGTATGATTTCTTGATTTCTTAGCTTTTATTATGGTTTTTCCATTAGTTTTAATTCCTCCAAAAATAATACTGCTTTTACATTGTGCTGAACCTTTATCTTCAAAAAATTTAATTGGATTCAATTTTTTTGACCCTTTAATTATTAGAGGCAAATTACAATTATTTGTAAGTTTGAAGGAGGCTCCAAATTTACTTAAGGGCTTAGCAATTCTTTGAAAATCTCTTTTTGATAAACTTTTGTCACCAACAATTTTTATAGGGAAGGGGGTATCAATTAAAATTCCTGATATCAATCTTCCAAGTGTGCCAGAATTACGTGCATTAATTATTATATTTTTTTTATATTTATAACCTTTAATACCTACACCGTGTATCTTACAAATATTATCATTAATAATAACTCTAGCACCAAGTTTTCTTACTGTCTCAATTGATGCCATTACATCTTCAGATATTAATAGATTTTTAGCTTTTGAAATTCCACTAGCAAGAGATGAAATAAGTACCCACCTTATACTTATACTTTTATCACCTGGAATTGAAATTTTTTTGTCAAAATTTAGTATTTTTTTTTTTAGAATAATTTTATTTGGCATTAAGTATTAATTAAATTTAAAACTATTACCAAAATACGCGTTTTTAGCGTTTATATCTTTTACTAAATTTGATGGTGTGTCTTGTGCAATCACTTTACAATTACTTAAGATCATTGCAACATCAACACATGCTAATAAATCTCTTGCTTGATGATCGCATATACAAATTGTAATCTGATTTTCTTGTTGTAAATTTACGATAATTTCTTGTAACATTTTTATTGTTAACACATCTAAAGCTGCAAAACATTCATCCAACAAAAGCACTTTTGGATCACTTAAAAGTGATAGAGATATTACTAATTTTTTTTTCTGTCCTCCAGATAAAAATTTTGCTTTAATATTTTTGACATTTTCAAGCTCAAATTTTGATAATAAATAATCAATTCTTTCTTGTCTAAGATTTTTATCTTCAATAACAATTTCACTAATTGCTCTCAAATTGTCATGAAGGGTTAAATCATTAAAAAATCCTCCATATTGTGGAACATAACCAACTTTAAATTTCTTAGTTCTTAAATAGATTGGGTATTTGGATACATCCTCACCATTAATTTTTATTTTTCCAAATTTAGGATTAATAAGTCCTGTAATTAAATTAAAAATTGTTGATTTACCTACACCATTGGGCCCAAGCATACCAAAAATTTGGCCCTCATTAATTTTAAAATTTATATTATCTAAAATTACTCTATTTCCATAAGCTAAAGTTACATTTTGAAATTCAATAATTGGATTAACTTTTTTATAAGATTTTATTCTGAATTTTTTTATTAAAGCCATATTAATTTAATAATTTTATATTAACTTTTTTATTTTCTTCGTACATAAATATTTTAATATCTCTCGATTTAATATCCAATTCGATAACATCAGCTTTAAGCAAGCTTTTGTTATTCTCTAAAATCACATTCTTAGATATTATCATTAAATTTTTATCCCATGAAAAATCAAGATAATCACCAGTGATTTTACTATTTAAATAGGTGATTATTACATTTTTTGAGAAAATAGTATCATAATTATTAATATCATATTTACCAAAGTCAGATGAGATCTCTATTAATTTGTAATTTTTTAGGTTTATATTCGCTTTAACAGATTTTAAAAAAATGTAATTACTATCATTTTGATCAATTGTACCTTCAACTGCTTTTAAAAAATATTCATTTCCTTTTGTATCTTTTGCAGAATAACTAACATCTTCTATTATATTTGAGCTCTCTATTCTTTCCTCTACAACTTCAATATTTTCTTTTTTAATTCTTTCTATTTCTTTTTTTTTCTCAACAAGATTGTTATCTGGACTTGATTTGAAATAAAAAAATATTAAAAAAGAAAAAAAGAGGATTAAAGATAAAACCCCATAAATAACTTTTTTTTTCATTAGGTAATACTTGATTGCAATATATTATGAATATGAAGCACTCCAATAGTCTTTAATTTATTTCTTTTATTATAAACACATAAGGACGTGATCTGTTTATCAGCCATAAGAGAGAGACCCTTTGCAGCTAATTCATTTTTATCAATCCCTATTGGACTTTTTGTCATAATTTCCTTCACGGAAATGCTATGAAGATTTTGATTTTTTTGACTAAATCTTCTGATATCACCATCCGAAATTATGCCAAGCGTAGTGAGCTTCTTTTTATCTCTAACTAATAAGAAACCTAATTTTTTAGAGCTTAAAACTTTTAATGCATCTTTTAATTTTAAATTTTCATTGACGAAAGGAATTGATTTATCTTTGAGCATAATATCCTCAACAGTTTTTAATTGTGCACCCAAACTTCCTGCCGGATGAATTTTTTTAAAATCTTTTTTGTTAAATTTTCTGTGCTTCATTGTTGCTATTGCCAATGCATCACCTAAAGCTAATTGAGAAGTTGTGCTTGAAGTTGGAATAATACCTCCTGCCTCAGTTGCTTTCGGTATTAAAAGTTTCACATCAGCTGATCTATAAAGAATAGAGTTTTTTTGTGAAACAATACCAATTAGTAAAATTTTATTTCTATTTGCAAATTGAATAATATTTTTCAATTCATTTGTTTCCCCAGAATTACTTATCAAAATTAAAACATCTTTTTTTGAAATGCTTCCCAGGTCTCCATGAGATGAATCACCTGCTGAAAGGCAAAAAGAGGGAGTGCCTACTGATGAGAAAGTTGAGGCAATTTTATTTGCAATTAAACCGCTTTTTCCAACACCACATAAAATTACTTTCGACTGGCATTTTAATATTTGTTCTACTGCTAAATTAAATGAGTTACTAATATTATTTTTTAATCTATTAAGTGCTTTGATTTCAAGATCAATTACTTCTTTAGCAACTTTAATGTATTTTTTCTTTTTCATTTAGTGGGACCATATATCATCCTTAAATAATGCCAAATCAAGTTCTACTCTTGTTTTTAAAAATTTAAGACAATCTTTATATAAATCAATTCTTTTTTCTCTTTCCAATATTTTGTTTAATTCTGCGTGAATTCTGTGAAGGTAAATAACATCATTAGCACAATACTTCATCTGAGCAGGTGTTAATTCACCTCCAAAATCAGAATTTTGAAATTGTTTACTTATGTCAACATTAATAAACTCTTTTATCAACGTTTTAAGAGAATGGTTATCAGCATAACTTCTAGCTAAACGACTGGCAATTTTAGTATCAAGAATATTATTTGTTTCTGTTTTAAGATAATATTTTATATGTGCCATGTCAGCCCTACCATAATGGAAAATTTTTGTCACTTTTTGATCTCCTAATATCTTTATCAAATTAGGCGCTTGATAATTTGATCTATCAAGTTGGACAATATGTGCATCAGAATTACCTGATGAAATTTGAATTAAACACAAAGGATCACGTCTGACATTTAGACCCATAAACTCTCCATCGACAGCTATTACATTGCCTAAATCTAAATCATCTGGTAAATCATTTTTGTGAAGTTTGATATCAATATTCATTTTTAAGTCTTATATATATGAAAGGAAAAAATTGTCTAATTTTTGGTGGAAGTGGTCAAATTGGTCGTCATCTTATTAGAAAGTTAACGCAAAATGACTACAGGGTCATTGTTGTTACAAGAAACATACATCAGAAGGGTCATATTATAAAAACNCAAGGAAATGCAGGTTATATTGATATTGTAGAGGCAAATATTTTTGATGAAGCTAAGATCAAAAGTCTATTTGAAAGNGCAGATATTTGTATTAATTTAATTGGTATTTTGTATGAAAAAAAAAGAAGCTCTTTTAAAAATATTCACACNTTATTCCCTTCTCTATTAGCAAAACTTAGTAAGCAAAATAAATTGAAACATCTTATTCATTTATCGGCATTAGGTGTNAGCGAAGCAACAGANTCTGAATATGCTAGAAGTAAGCTAGATGGTGAAAAAGAAATTTTAAAAAATTTTCCTTTATCGACAATTTTAAGGCCATCAGTTGTTTATTCTGTTGACGATAATTTTACTACTAACTTTATGACNCTATTAAATAGGCTTCCAGTATTTCCNCTTTATTANAATGGACAAACAAAATTTATGCCTATTCATTCCTCTGATTTAGTCGATATTATTTTCAATATCATCTCTAAAAATATCTATTCACAGATAATTGAGTGTGTAGGAACCGAAACACTTACACTTAAAGAAATAATTGAAAAATTACTTAATCTAATAGATAAACGGAGAATTTTATTACCNGTTCCTTTGTTTTTTGGAAAANTATCNGCNAAATTTTTTCAATTATTTCCCAAACCANTACTTACAGAAGATCANCTNAAACTTTTAAAATATGANAATATTTTATCAGGTAAATATAAAACAAANTCAGATATTGGCTTTCCAGCTAAATGTTTATTTGAAAAAGAAGTNGAAAANTATTGTTATATGTGGAGACAGGGTGGACAATTCTCAAAAAAAAATATTTCTTAGTAAAACTTTATTAAGCTNTTTAAGCTGATTTGATTTTTTTTTCTATAAATTCTGGCACCTCATCTTTGTCAGTGACATCATCTTTCTTACCTTTGGGTTGNTAAGCATAAAGTAAATGAAGTTTNCAATAAGAAAAATCTTTTAATGATGTCCTTCCGCAAAAATAAAAA
>FUFK010069593.1_pt1 | contig 13095 bp, 10 predicted proteins | sample 1021851 | NCBI WGS metagenome assembly FUFK01 (sample SAMEA51879418, study PRJEB19060) | metagenome | reverse complement strand
TCTTCTGTTGTATTCTCTACGGCCTTTCTCTGACATGCCACCATCTTCTTTGAGGTGGCCACTTTTAACCGACATGCCCTTCATGCCGTCTTTAGACTTTGATTTACGCTTTGTTGATTTCTTCGGTCCAGCTTTTAACATCTCACCACCTCACTTTCAGTCCGGCCATAGCGGCCCAGTCCTCGGGCGACGCGGCGCTTGCGTTCGCGACGAGCGAAACGGTTTCATTGATTTTCGCAGCAGCAGACAAACTACCACGAAGCTGACCATGGCGCTTAGCGAGCCCAATGCCGAAGTCCAGGCCATTGTCCTTTGGAACCCTCGCCAACGCACGCGTCAATCCTTGGGTGAGTTGGCTTCCTGCTTTCCCGCTTCAGCAACCGCCTGAGCGCCTGCAAGGGCCGCCTTTACCTTCGCCCGGCTCGCAGTATAGCTCGCACCACAAATGGCGCTCAGGAGCGTGCCNGCAAGCGTCAGCCACGATGATTCGCCNTGAAAGCCNTCNATGCTCGCNATNANCATACCGCCAACCATNCCGACCAGTGCNANNANATACTCCGAGCTGGCTTTCCCATTAGTGGATCCCTTAACCATTTGTCTCCCCCTCTTTCTTACCTTGCAGGTACGAACGAATCGATGCCGCATTGATGCGGCTCTCTTCGCGAAACTCCATCATGTCTCGATGAAACCTCTCAAGCTTAGTCTCCATGTCGCCGACTGACTTTCCTAATCCTTCGACCTGGGTCTCTATCACGGTGACTCGCTTCTCAATCTCCTCGATCTGGCACCGTGCGTCCTTCACGTTGCTATACACGTCACCGCCATTTTTCTTAGCGGCGAGTCGGTCCACATAGGCAGAGACCTTGTTTACGAGCACCACGGCAGAGGCAAGCAACGCTGCCAACGTGGCCTGGTCGATCACCTCCATCGCGTCACTTACTCACTCGGCGGTGCGGGCGATGGACCGAAGTCGCAAGCTCCGTACATCGTGGCAGTCATCGCCTCTTCAATCACATTCTGGATTGTTGTGATTTGCTCAGCGGTGAGTTGAACCTGCGGCACAACAACAACGGGCTCGCCCTGTGAGTCTTGACCCATCTTAGGCAGCTGAAGACCAGCACCACCGCCGAAGCGACTGTCTGCGTTAGATACATAGCGGCAGCGAATCTCGTTGGTAGCCACCGAGTAGCCACTATCTGAATAGGCACCAGTGAATGAAATATTCCAACTTACCACCGTGCATGAATGTCCTGACATTATTTGTCTCCTTTAAGTTCTTCGACTTGCGCCGATAGTTCTTGGACCGCCTTAATTAGCGGCACTACAAATCTTTCGTATTGCAGACGGTTAAGGCCGTTTGCGTCTTGTTCCCATCCTGAGAATGAAGTCCCCAGAGCATCGGCTGCGGCTTTGACTTCCTGCGCAATAAGGCCGTCTTTGACGGCTTCAAGTTGCTCCGGTGTTCTGTCGGATGGCTCGGCTGGTCTAATTTCTTCGGGCCATTGCGCCGGATCCTTGGATGTATGCTTTACCGGACGAAGTGAATTAATAAACGCTAGGCCAAGGTCGCTGTCTTGAATGTTTTCCTTGATTCGAACATCCGATGTATTTGACCAAGAGTTGCCAGAGCTTGAGAAGTCCAAAGTTGCGACATTGCTTGAATCGCCGATTGATGCCCGGTTGTTGGTGTTTTCAACTACGCCGTTACCTATTGCGATTTGGTTAGTGCCGGAAGCACCACAATCTGAATCATGACCGATCGCAATATTGCCAGATCCACCAACAATCGCATCACCAGCAGCCATACCGACACCTACGTTATTAGCGCCGGTGGTGCATGAATTTAAGGCGTCGCGACCGACGCCAACGTTTTCGGCACCCGATGTCAAATTACGACAAGCGCTCGATCCAACTCCAGTGTTATCCGCACCGGTCAAAACATTAGCGCCGTTTGTACCGTCCATGCACGCGAAGCCAACTGCGGTATTGTTGATGGAGTTAACTGTCACCAGTCCCGTTTTGAAACCCAAGAAAGTATTGTTGTATCCACCGACTTGAGCCTTGCCTGCTTCAAATCCCACCGCGACAGAATTACCGAAACCGGTCTGCGTCCCGGCAAAAGCATCTTTACCAACTGCAACGTTGTCTGCAACTGCCCCGCCGCCAAGTCCTACTTTGACACCATCAACTTCAACAGTTCCATTCTCAGTCGCAGTGAAGTAAGTACGCGGTGAGCTATCGTCATCAACAATCTTGAAGACCGCGCCGCTGGCATCGTCTAGCGTGAAAGTTGCGCCTGAGTCTTGATCAACTTCGAAGTTGGTAACAGAGGCAGAATTGACTCTAAACTTATCACCGTGGCCGCCACCGCGAGCCCGCATCTTGTTAACAATCTTAGCACCGCCAGATCGAAGACAGTCGATGATCAATTCATCGCCTACACCTCTGTACGCACCAACACCACCGGCGTGATCAGTTCCAAATCGAAATGAGTTAGATGCTGCCCATACTAATACCGCATTGCCAGAACCATCTTTGAGGTTGTAAGTGCCAGCGTTCATTTCGATGTCGTTTGTTCCCGCCAAATCAATCTTAAAAAGATCGGTAGGCGAGCCAGCGTCATCTTGAACCTTGAACACCGCACTATTGCTATCATTTAGCGTGAAGGTTGAGCTAGAGTCTTCTTCTATCTTAAGAATAGCCGCATTCCCAGACTCGGAAACTTGGAAATAATTGGTCGAGTGTCCTAGTTTATTGATGATCCTATGACCTGACTGACTTACAGCGGTCTGAACCCCAAAAGACGCCATCTGGACACTTTGATTGGCGCTCCCTTGAAGATAGGGATCATTATTCATCACTAGCTTAGAATTATTCCCCGGCCGACCCTGAAGCACTATTTGCTCAGAACTATTGGTCGTATCAATTCGAATGTATTCATTAGAGCCTTCTTTGACTAAGAAAGCGCCGGAAGTATTGTCGGTGAGTTCAATATCAGTCGGGTCGAATGAGCCACCGCCCTCGCTGGCGGGCACATGTATGATTGTCTGTGTCATCAGTAGCCTCCTTCGACTTCGATGAGGACTTCACTGTCGGTAGTGTTGGCGGTGGTATAATCAATGCGGAACTTTGGCACGTTATAGCTAACGGCAAATGTGACACCGCTACCGGCTGACACCGCTGGGGTCGATGACGCTTCCTCAGAAGCAACGCCATCGCTGAAGATGCGCATGAGCTTAATGGCGCTAATGTCCGGGCCGCTGACATTGCGGATTGCCACGGTCACTTCTTTCTTGTGAAATAGCTCAAAGACCGGTCCTGTGACACTCGTGCTTGCTGGTGATTCACTGTCATTGCTCACCTTCTTAACGATTTGCCCAACAGAGCTTGATTGTCCTTCAATTGTTGTTGCCATGTCAGGCCTCCTGTAACGCTTGCATTGGGGTTTCAAAGGCTGCCGCTGACTTGCGCAACTGACCTACTCCCCCCTGTGTCATGTTAACCCCACCAGGCTGCTCTTGGCCAGCGGGTGAATATAATTGTTGCATCGTACCTACGAACTGAGGTGCGACTGTTGGGTCCATACCCTGACCATAGGCTAAGCCAAACTGAACCCGTGTGGCATAAGGCAAGACAGCACGATTCTCAACGAATGTACTGACTGTCTCTTGTTGAAGTCGGGTATACAAGTCAGGGTAGATAGNGCGTAAAGGCTCTAAAACTTGTTGATCTAACAGGTTACGAGACAACGCATAATAATAAGAGCCGATTGGATTGTTGATAACTTCAATCGCTGTTGCATATCTCATCTTAAGTTCAGGCGTTGGAACTGGCTCATATCGGTCAAACGGGCTAAGTGGGATAAGCTCTGGTGTAAAAGTACCGAGATAATTGATAGCTCGAATAGTGGTGGTGCCAAGAGCATCTCGAAGCGCTTGAACATTTTGACCGCCCGATGCAGCGCGTTCAGCCGTCCGCAACATGCGAGCTTGATCAGACTGTAGTTCTTTAATCTTAGCGACCGACTTTTTATAATCTTCGTCTGTTGGCGTTTGATATGGTGCTGAGACGATACCGGCAGTTTGACCGAGCATTTTACCGAGGATTGAACCCTTGCGCTGATACTTCACGGAATCAAAGTCATNTAGAGAAACTGCTTTAAGGGTTTTCTGAGCACGGTTTCGAATCTCGTTGTTAACTTTAGATCCAGCGGCAAGAATGCCAGCTGTACCTTTAAGCACCGCAGTAGGGTTTTCTTTGAGAAACTTGACGCCTCTATAAGCTAATGCGCCATAGCTTAAGAAGTTGGGAATCATGCCGCCAATCAGAAGATCTAACAGAGCACCGCCAGCAAAAGCATCAGCGGCCAACTCTTTGCTGCGTTTATCAATGTTAGCAAGACTCACACTTTCATCTCGATTAAATGCTGCTTTTGCTTTTTTGAACTCGGCAGCGATAATGTCTTGCTTGATTTTCTCCTGGGCTTTTTTCTGCCTAAGCTCTTCGATTTGCACCGCTAGCGCGTCAGGGTCATCAATTCGATCTGCATACTTCTGCAAGTCAGCGATAGCATCATCGAACTTCTGACCAATTACGTTAGGGACACCGCTTTCTTCTGCTACCTCAATTATTTGCTGAATGGTGTCAGCATCAAAATCAACCCCTAAGCCGAGGACTTGACGCATACCCTCAATGGCTTGTTGATAATCGCTAAGCGCTTCTGATTTTTTACCAACGCTATCAACTAGGTCAGAAAACCTTTGAACGACTTTTGCCACGTCGTAATCACGAGCTAACTCTGGAGTGTTGCGAATAGCTTCTACAACTTTTGCACCGCTGTCTCGAATTGTCTCTACATAGCCAGGTAATTTACTCAAACTAGCAGACGCCTTGCCAAGCTCTGCCATTTTTATCAGGTTGGACTGAACGATATTCTTTGCGTTTTCAATACCTTGCGCGGTTTCGCCTACAAATCTAGTATAGGTATTTGCTGGCTGAATAGCGTTAATAAGCTCGTTAAACTTGTTTTTTGCTACCTCTGGAACTTCGTCAAGTCTACGAAAAGCGTTTGGTAACCTATTCAAGTTTCTGCGAAGTTGACGTTGCAGAATAAAAGCTTGGAAGTAATCACCCTCGTCAAAAGCTTGATTTATCTTCTCTAAATCTTTTCTGACTGTTCGAATGTTTCTTTCAAAGAAATCAGATACCGCCTTGTCAGCAATGTCGTCAGAGAGGGCGTTAATCCTTAGAATGGTTTCCTCGACCCACTCGTTCGCTCCTTGCTGCATAAGACCCGGAACTTTAGGGTCTAACTGCACGGCCTCATCAAGGGCGTCTTTTAAGGCTGCATCACCGGCGGTCTCGCGAGTAACTTGCTCAAAACCCTCTCCTCGTTTACTGACCTCACCAAGCATCTCTGCAAGTTCTTGACGTGTTTCGCCAAGCGCTCGAAGATCCCCCTCGGCTTCCCCCATAAACTCATCAATGCCTTTTTGCGCTGCGTTGGATGTTCTTTTGGCTAAACCTTTAAGCGTCTTTTGAATGGCTGAAACGGCTTTAGTTGCAAAAGATTTTCGAGAGTCTAGTTGTCGAATCTGCTCTTGTAGTTGAGATTTCACAACTCCGATCTGGGCACGCTCGGCTGCCTCATCAAGGCCTCGCTGTTTTATGCCTGCTATCCGCTCCTCTGCTGCTCGGATGGCATCGGTCAGCCCACTGTAACTTCTTTGAAAGCTTATGATTTGCTGCAATTCATCAGCCACAAACTCTCTCGCTTGCGGGTCTGCACTCGTAATAAATCCAGCAACTCGCTCAGCAAACTTCTGCCCATATTTATCTACAGAATCTCTATAAATATTTGATGCGATATTGGTGCCGCCCTTAATAAGTTGAGCTGCTGCACCTATTCCTCCACCAAATATACCGCCATATGTCGCACCAGAGACCGCCCCGTTTGCTGCACTGCTTAAAATATCCTCCGCTGTCGCTTCAGGGTTTTGAACGATCGCTTCACTGAGACCTGTACCGGCCCCATAAACAGCCCCCTCGATGGTGCCCGCAATGGCCAACGGTGCAACGGCTTGAACCGTAGACTGAAGTGTTTGCGCTGCCTTAGTGCCCGCTGGGGTTGCGGCTGCTCTTGCTCCAACTACTCGTCCGGCGGCTGTAGCGGCTTCGGCAAGCTTACGCGTAGGTGCAGCAGCCCCCGCTAAGATTCTCTTTGCAGCCTCTTTCGCTGTAACCCTACCTGCCACTTGAGCGGCTGCGCCGGTACCGCCTGTTGCTAAAACGGCAGCGATGCCCGTACCTATTTCCGCACCAGTAGTAAGGATAGGAGCCGCTTCCTCAATCCCGGCAGCCTCGCCAGGTTCAAGGATACCTGCCTTGGTAAGAAGCCCTGGAGCAGTGCCAAAGGTCAGTCCCTTTGCTGCACCTAGCGCTAGGGGCGCGACAATGCTGTCCTGATACTCTCGTGTGAATTTGCGCTTGCTTGCTTCAAGGTCGGTGATTTGACGAAGACCAAGCTCTTGTGCCCGTGCCAGAGCATCCTGACGGTCGACCGGTATGGCAATAGTTTGGCCACCGGCATCAAAGTAGATTGTATCTACCTCTGCCATTACTGAACCAATCCCTCAAAAGCCTTGTCTTGCGCCGACGCCTCGGCTCTCTGCCTTTTAATTAGATCGGTCAAAAGTCCGACGCTTGGGTCATAATCAATTCCATACTCTTTTTTCATTTGTGCTTGAGAGAACTCTTCAGCATCTTGAACTGTGTTGCCGCCGGCCTGGATTGCTCTCTGATAAAATCGCTCAGCCTCAGCCTTCATCTTCAAGTGCTCTAAGAACTCTTTAATTGAGTCATTGCTAAGNCTNGCGTCAGCGAGAAGTCGCTTGAAGATTAAAACGTCATTATCGGAAATCGCTGAAGATGACTGACCTTGAGAAGCCAACCCGAAGGCAATCGCGTCAACCGCGTTTCTAAGGATAATAGCGCCTTCAGCTTTAGCCGAGAGTTGTGCAAGAATTGATGCCCCGACAGCCCCACCCTTATCAACTGTTTCTTTAATTACGGTATCGAGAACATTGTTAAGTTTCTCGCGACTAACTCCAAAGAAACCAAGTTCTTTTCTAATGTCGGCTCCTTTGCCTGCCATTTTGTCAATTCCGGTAATGGCAGCGCTTAAGGCTCGACTTGTTTCTTCTTGTACGCCTGCGGCTGTTCTAGCCTCAGTCGTGTCCCCGTATTTAGGAAGAAGTCTCTTTCTTTCCTCTTCTGCTTTTGCGTCTACGTCTGCCTGCCTATTCTCTCGACTAATCTGTAGATCTTTTGCAATTTGTGCCGCCACCGCTGCGGCCTCATCTTCCATCTGCAACTCTTTGAGACCAAGGTCTAACTGCGTTTGATAACCTCTTACAAGAGCGTCGCGAATCATATTAGAAGCGGTAATCTCACTCCCCAGACGTTGACTTGCCGAACTCAACAAAGACTGAAGTTTTCCTCTTTTCTGTGCAGATTTCTTCATCTCCATGTCAGCAAATTTAAACAAAAGTTCAGAGGCGACATTTCCAATTTTGTTACCACTNAAGCCCCTGGCAGCCTCGCCAAGAATCAGCCCAAGAATTGCCATCTTTTTAGATTGCCCATCTTTAATAAACGAAAAGGGGTCTGCCTCTAATTCCTTTAGAGCATTTTCGGCTGATGCTAAATTAGCACGCGCTGCTTTAACTTCAGGCGAAACAAAGAAAGCCGCCTGACGTGTTTTTTCAGCGAGTTCTCGAACTCCAGCAAGTCTATCTTCTGGAGGACGCTCCATGCCTGGAGGTGCGGTGAAACGACCAAGTGGATCAACAAATGCCTCTGAGCCACCTCGAAATGCTTGCGCTACGTCGGGAGCTACAACCGTGCCGGGGATTGGCGCACCAGCGACCATGACATCAGGCACAGGCGCCCCAGCAAATACCTCGGGCTCAACTGGCTGCATGGGTGCAAGATCAGCAATCGACGGCGGCACTCCGCTCAACGCTTGCCTTGCTATGTCGCTTTGAACTTGTTGACCTTGAACAGCCGCTTGAGCGTTGGCTGCTAAAATTTCATCAATCAACGCCATTACTTTTTCTCCAGCTTGCTGAGTCGATCATTAAGGTTGGCCATAGCTGCAAGCACTTCACCAAATCCCTTTGGAATGGTTTTAACGCCCTCAACTTCTTTTACCATCTTATCACCGGCTTTGGATTTCTCTAAGTCCTGCGCCATAACACCGACTTCTTCTTTCCCAAGCTTATCGTACTTTTTAGCGGAGAGCGCGTCTAGCATGGCTTTAGCGTCTGAGTTGCCATCGCGAACATTTGACTTCATGCGCTCATCAGAAATCATCTGACCAATTTGACCGCCAAAAGTTCCACCGCCTGTAATCGCGCTTCCATAAACAGGGAGAGCCGCTCCTCCACTAGCATAAACACCAAGCGCCCCTAAACCAGCACCAAGCAGTGAGCCAATACCGCCAGCAAAGAGACTCTCTCGTTGCTCTCTAGCAAGACGCTCCTGCTCTTGGCGAATCTCTGCGCCCATACGAAGCTGCTTCATGATTTCTCTGGCGCGCTCTTGCTCCGCTAATCGTTGAGCAGAAATCTGTCTTTCCGCAGCGGTTGCAACCTCTGCCCCTGCTCTCTGAGCCAGTGCTTGTCTAGTGGCTGCGAACGGATCCCGCGCTCGGGCTGCCTGTCCAGTGGCTTGTGCTTGAAGACTCGCTCGCTCGGCCATGATATCTCTGACCGCTGCGCTATCTGGACCGCGCCCCTCTGCGACTTTTTGCAATCGAAGATATTCCTCAAGGGCTGTTCCCTTAAGGCCAATACGCTGCGCGCCTCTGCGTCTTTGTGCTTCTCCGACTTCTTCTGCCGTGTTGGATGCGGCCACTTGCTCAGGAGTTGGGGCGGTCTGTGTGCCTGCCCTTTGCCCTGTTTGTCGCTCTGCTCTTTGTTGCGCGGCTCTATCTCTCTCTAACTCTTCTTCTGGAGATAAAGCTCCTTCAAATTCAGGTTCCATTAGAGACCTCCCACTTGCCGAGCGCGCTGCTTTTGAGTGAATGCACGCATAAGTCGTGCCCTTTTCAAGGGGTCAGGCTCTTGATTTATAATGTTCATTTCTTCCCGATCTTGAGCCATTTGAAGAGCGTCTGGCGCAACCGAGGGCTGCGCAGCGGGATTTAATTCAACAGGAGTTGATCCAGCGACAGACGTGGGACTATNTTTTTTCTTTTTCTTTTCATCTGGATCCTCGATGCCCTCTGCGACAACTAACCCTGCGCCTGCTGCCCCAATTGTACCTGACAATAAATTTGCCAGTTTTTCTTCTTCCATCAGTGCTCTCTGTAACGCGATTTGCTCCATTGCCGCCTGTCTCGTGTCTGCCATCTGTGCGGCTTGATCCATTGCCGCGAGCACCTGCGCACCTCGAAGTTGTTGAGCCTGCCGCAAGCCTTGTTCTCTCGCAGCCATTAGTTGGCCAAGAGTCATCCGACGTTGCGCTTCCGCAGTCGCAATATCTGAGGCAATCGATTGAACTTCAGGAGAAACGCCAGTTGATATCAGTGCCATCTTAAACCTCCGCGATTGTCTGTGCCGCTGGTAACTTAAATGTACTTGGACGCGCTCCAACTTCAAAGGCCACGCCCTTAAGTTTTACACTTGCTCCATTGCCGCTTACTGAAATCTTCAAAGCTATAGCGCGACTCTTTTGATTCTTCAGGTGTGCTCGATAAATGTAGGGATCGGTATCAGAAGCAATCCCCAAAGTATGCGTCTCTGACGCGGTCGCTGCGTAGTCATTGAATACTTGCATGGTGAGATCATTTTGATCAATAAAATCCCCAAGCAACTGAACCCTATAGACACGTTGCGCACCCTGTAAGCCATTGACTGAAATACTATGAAGCTCAACGTCAAAGTTGTAATTGGTCGTTGTTGTTGCCCCAGCGGAGCTAACATACTGGTCTTGATAAGCGGCTTTTGATGCTGTTAGGACAGAGCCGTTAGCCTGCAAAACCACATAGGTTCGATCAATAATTCTTTGATCTACAATCTTTTGATTAGCAGTGTTCCCTGTCGAGATATCCCACTGATACCAGGTGTTGAAGAATGTATTGTAGATGAGAACAACCGAATTGTTTTGCATAAGCATTCGAATTTCATTCTCATCGTCATCTAGGATAATTGACTTAACTGGTGCGCCAGAAGTCCCTGCGTTTGTAGTAAACGAATCCTCTACCTGAGCGCCCAAGTAGTTGAGCTGAGTATTTGGAGTCACAACATAGAGACCGCGCTCAGAAATATAAAATGCCCCCAAGGAGGTGGAGAGGTGTGGGGTTCCAGGAACCATGCCCTGCTTTGGTCCGATATTTTTAGCCCCCGAAAAACCGCCTGCCCCAGCGTCATTAGGGCCATCACCAAAGACTGCNTAAGCATTATCAGCGCTGAAACAAAGAAAGAAGTCAGGCATTTTTTCGATGCCAGTAATTCTCTCCGTCTCATCTTGAATCAAGACTTGAAATGGTGGGATTAGAGGAAACCCACACGAAAAGCCTTGAGCAAGTGGTCTCGATGCAAGAACTATATTTCGNCCACTTACNGANGCNGCCATCAAACGATTNTTNTANAGCGCCAGNTCCGATANTGANCCAGTGGTNAAATTGTCNGGTATTCCACCGGTNGTNTATAAGAATCTGNTCTTTATCAATAACGTTNTTGAAGTCGTCNACAAAAGTAATGTGNCGNNNNGTNGAANTAAANGCNATTGACTGAATNTTNAAGAATATNGANCCNTTGTNTTCAGTNCGNTANATNTCAAGNTGAGGNCGCGCTGANCTTCCNTCNGTNAANTNNCTTAGCGTACAATCNGTTATNTAAANNTGCCCACANACTGATTGATTGGNNCCNTTTGANATNACNTCACTTAANACNGTNNCNGANTCNTGAAGATCACCNGCNTCNTCAACAGATGAAAANACAAATGCNTAAGTNACNCTTTNAGNNCCNGANGNNCCAGCGATNCGNTCTATNNTCTTTAAGTTCTTTTATNTGAGGAAANTCCCAAAAGTTNTTCTCAAANANATGNGTGCCNTCNNANANAAACAANCTNCCGCCACCGATNTATGTNTTNAGNCCAACTTCTTGAGTNGGGTACTCNCGATCTACGNNTTTCTTAAANCGATACAAAACNCCNNTATAGNNTTGATCNGTNGANAAAGNTGNNCCATCTGTNTGACCAAGNTCTGCNGANANGTCNTCATCNNCAATAAANTCATTAGACCCAAAAATNAANGCATNAGANTCAANNGTATANACCCTNGANACNCCATTCATNANAGAAAATTTATTGATNATTCNGCTACGNATTTCAGAGGTAAGNTTNAGAGCCTGNTTGCCAGTCAANAAAGTCGCAACGATATTGCCTTCTTCACTTGCAACATAAATATTGCCTGACGATGAGCTTGAATTACCTACCGTCTTAGACATCGCAAAATAAGCCGTGGAGCCATTACTCCCAAAGTTATGAATCATGACATCTGAGATAAGGGAGACATCTTTAAAGGAAAAAGATGTAATGTTTTGAACTCCAGAGGGAAGACTGCTCGAATTAATTTCAAAAAGATGAATGCCATGATTTGGCTTGATCAGAGTAATACTTGCGGGATCTGTTTCAATGTTTCCAGATGCAATTGTTGCATTACATCCAGAGCCAGAGCTTTGAGTGATAGCATTGTTGCCAGCGATAAATTGATTTCCAGGGTTTATGATATCAAAATCGTCGTTGGTGGGCTGACCGCCTGATGCCGCAATAATTACCTGAGCAGGGGATTCTCCAAAATTAGCAGGGCTTGTAGTAGAGGATGCAATGTCTGCTAAGCCAGTGACGTAATTAGATCCCGCTGCTGAAGTTCGAGCAACAGAACCCTTTAATGCGTTAATAAGAGACTGACCTTGGTCTTCGCAAAGCTCAAGAGCTACACTGTAAACGACGTTCGCGCCAGATCCAGACTTAATCTCCGCAGATGCTGCGTTAAGCATTGCGTGCCTGGAGTTCAAACTAAATGCGAGGCCATCAGGTACACTGGTTTCAGAAAACAACGAGGTGCTTAGGTCAGCCTTGAATATGTCAACAAATGTTCGGTAATCGTTTGTACCGCCTTTGCCTGACCCCTGTACCGAATACGCTATAAATACACTAAAGTTTGCTGATGTATTCATTGCTCTCAGAGCAATGTTCACCCTGCACCCCGTTTTGGTTGCTAAGTCTGTGCGTTGACTGTCAGATGTATTGAAAACATTGTTCGTCACGTCTACCGTGCTTGCAACGGACAATGAACCACCCGAGGACTCTGTAATTCTTGCAAGATGCAAATCACCAGGTTTGGCCGTAGCGACTGATTGAGCGTTGTAATACGCCGCATACATAGTTTGCGTGTCATTATAAGAATCCACAACAAAAGTGCCGACAGAGGGACATACGTCTGTAATTAAATTTGTAGCACTGCTAATAGTGAACGAGGGCGTTGCAGAGCTAAGATCCATAGATCTCATAACGAGATTAGATGAGCCCGATCCACCATAATAAAAAAAGTAAAGGTAGTCAGTCGTAGATGAGTAAAGCATCTGCGTTTGAGGTGCCATCGTTATAAACTCAAGCTCTGAGTTAAAGGTCGATGCGTGGGTTGTCTCACGAGACTGAGACACCACCTCTAAAATAGGGGAGACTCTGACCTGAGTGTCTGCCTGTTTTAACTCTACAAAACTCTTATATCTCGGCTCAAGATTTTCGCCTGCTTTGAACGGAATCGTTTGAGTCCAAAGATAAACATCGAGAGTCCCGGAACCCGTGACAATTCGTTTGAAAGCAACTGGACCAACCTTGGCCTCGTTAGCTTCATGAATATTTTCTTGCTCAAGCTCAGTGGCTAAGATTTCTCCAGCATCTTTGAACTTAGTGCTGCTTGATACCGCAGCGTAAGCCCTTTGACCGTCCAACATGAGGGTGGTGTTATTGAGCGAGCTTAATTTCTTACCGGCCTGGGGGTACACTGTATCATATGGAGTAGAG
>FUFK010042642.1_pt1 | contig 13096 bp, 12 predicted proteins | sample 1021851 | NCBI WGS metagenome assembly FUFK01 (sample SAMEA51879418, study PRJEB19060) | metagenome | reverse complement strand
AAATGCCAGGTTAAGTTTCTCGAATGCCTTTGCAACACTTGCAGCGGCCCATACTTCGACGTCAACGCCAGTAAGTTTTTTAATGGATCGTAAGATTTTATTTTCTTTATCAAGTAAATCATTTTTAATCCTATCAGCTTTATCAAGATCAACCCTAACGCCCTTTTGTTTCATGTCAAACAAAACTGGAAATAGGTCCGTTTCTAGCTCAAAAATGTTTGTTAAATTTTGTCTTAATATTTCTGTACGTAAGTGATTCCACAAGCGTAGCGTTACAGCTGCATCTTGNTCTGCATATTCTCCTACNTGTGAGGCAGGAAGCTTCCATAGTTCTCCTTTAGGATCAAGGCCCCACATCTTTGCTGCTTCGTAGAGTTGTGCTTCAGATTTCGATTCTTGTAGATAGTCTTTACTTAANGTGTTTANATCNAATCTAAACCTATTNTCATCTACGAGNGGCGCAGCAATAAGAGTGTCTATTATTTTTCCTTTGATGTCAACACCCATCGTNTTTAACCAGCCTACNTCATAAAAAGCATTNTGAAATATGTAATTAACATGNTCGTANCTACATTGTTTTTTNANCCACTTCGTTACAATATCTTTATCCATNTTTGGCGGTGTGTCGTGAGCAATTGGGTAGTAACCACACCACCCNTCGACTGCAACGGCTATGCCCACAACCTCACCATCTTTACGAATGTAACCTGGTCCTTTAGATTTAATATTTGGATCTCTTGTTTCTAAGTCTATTGCGATTTCATCATAGTACGATAGATCAGGAAAGTGATCAGGCATAACCCATTCACTAGGCATGCGGTGTACTTTAGGAAACCAATTAGGTTGATCTTTCACGTTTCTTCCTTCTATTTTTCATACGACGATAAACATCTTTCCAATCTTTTTCTACACCAAGTCTAACAAGATGCTTNGCAGCAGCTTTATCTAAGTCATCAAAAAACTTTTTGTTAACTGGCTTGCTTTTCATGGAAGAAGATAGGTTCAAACTCATATTGGGCCTCCGTTGTATGCACGATTACTAATTTTTTTTTGGCACGAGTAGCCCCGACATAGAAAACTCTGAGTTCATCATCACGGCCCTGTTGTGTATCACGTGAGGACTTGTAAGGTCCATATGATAAGTCTGTTAATAGCATAACATTGTCTCTCTCACCACCCTTACTTGCGTGTATGGTAGATACTTCNATNCGTGGTTTATCATCTANNNTNTGNCCATCACGCATTACNTGTCGTAAATAAATAATTTTTTTTAAAATACCTTTTGCATTTAATACATCATACCAGTCTAAAGTTTTTGTAAACAAATCTTCTTTGATATGTTCACGCAAACCATATTTGTTTATTAAATCATCAATAGAATACATCTCTGTGTGTGAACCTTTAAATGTACCGTGTCCTCTTTTTATTCTTGTACTATCCATAAAACTATAAATTGTATCAACACGTCCACCAGAAACTTTCTCACCACGTTGCAACCTGGTCCATGAGACGATGGCCTCGATTATTTTTTCGTTCACAACAGACTTACCATAACATTTATATAACCATCCATATCTATCTAGTGCACCACAAACTTGCTTCACAATCTCATGTGTACGACACAGTATCAACCATTCACCCTCAGCCAATGACTTGTTTAAAGGTCTGAAATTTAATACTTTTCTTTCACCTTCATCATCACGAGGATCATATTGTTTTTCAATTCTATTGCTAATAGACTGTGCCATTTTTGTGGCAAGAGTGTGCACACTTTTAGGCACACGGTATGATTGTTTTAATGGTAAGATAGTATTACTTTTATCATTAGCCATGTTAATAAAATGTTCTATGTCTGCACCAGCCCAACGAAAGATTGCCTGGTCATCNTCACCAGCTACATANGTTTCTATCGGNTGTGAAACTTTCTGTATCATATCNACNACCATCCATTGATGTGCNGATAAATCCTGTGCTTCATCAATAAATAAATATTTNAATGGNGGTGGATTTTTTGTTTCAAGAAAAGTATTAAAGTAATCNACNTANTCNANTTTNTGTCTATCACGTTTAAANTTTNTAAGATCTTTATCCATNTGNANNATNGTGTTCCGTGCACCNTAGTCAGATAATTTTACTTCTTTAAATATTCTTGGTAGTCTNTCTTCATCATGCGGATACTTTGCATANGCAAGATTAATTGTATCTTGATACTGGCTCTGGGCCGTGGGCATCGAAAAATCCATGCCGTTACCTTTTTTCATTTTATTGACAAACTTACGACCTGTCATGTCAGACAGCTCCATGTAATCTAGTTCATCCATAATCTCATGTGGTTCTAATCGTAGACGTTTATATGCGAGGGAGTGTAGCGTACAAAAGTACGGATACATTTTTTTCAATTCATTTTCACTCATGTCCTCCCCCGCCACACGGTTACGTATCTCTTCAGCAGCTTTCACTGTAAAGCTAAAGTAACCGATCTCATTTGGTTGTGTCTTACCTTCTTTAATAATAGCATCAACCTTATTCTTTAAAAAAGTTGTTTTACCTGTNCCTGGTGGTCCTATGACTATGTTTCTATGCATTAGTATGGATCTTTCTCTGTAAAGTCTGTCGACTTTAATATGTATTCTGCTTCTTTAATTGTTGATGGTATCTTCCATACATGCACAGGATCATTGTTAATCTTAATCTTTGTATGTGTGCCGCCAAATTCTGCAAATATTTTAAATTGATGTGAGTCACTCATCTTTGCAAACCTATTACGTTTTAAGAACTCACGAAAAGCTGGTGGTCTAAAAAATATATAGCCATCATCTTCATAAGCAATACCTTGTAGTAAGTCTTGTCTCTCTTTTGCACCGCCTTGATTGTAGATAAATGATTTCAATAAATCTAAGAACTGACCTTTTGCAGTTACCTCACCAGGTAACATAATAAAGTCTTCTTCACGCATGTTTTTAAGTAGAGCGTCTACTATGTCAGACCAAATGGCAGGGGCCACGGGCCGTGGGCTTTCATTCGCTTGCGCTATNCATTGCTTCCTGTACTCACCATTGTTTGATAATTGATCAAGTGTAAGAATAATAACTTTACCATTATGTGTAAGCTCGTACATAGGATTGTCAGACACCCACTTCTTCAATCCATGTATGTCATTCTTTGCAGAATTACCAATGCCAAACTTTCGTGATTGACATCTAATCTTTTCACACACACTAGCAAAGATAGGATCATCGCACTTGTAAAAATATTTTTTATCTTCTACTTGTTTATATAATGTTTGAACTTCTTTACTGCTAAGTGGTGGTTTAAAATATTTTATATTGTATTGATCCATTTTGTTTTCTAAATCATCAGGATATCTTTGTCGTAGATACACACCTAATTGAAACATACATTGATTACGATTACCCTCTGTCAAACCTTGTGATACTAAAGTTACAAGACAAGGAGGTGCACCTTTAAAATCTGCATTGTTGTTTTCACTAGCAGCTTTTTCGATAACCACCTTGTCGAGATTCGATACGACTTTCTTTTCGTAATGCTCTATAAACAAAGCTAAATTATCTAATGCATTACCTTCATCATCTAACGCATACCTTGTTGGGTACTCTGGATGGTTATACGGCAAGTTTAAAAAGTTACCTGTACCTTTTGAGTTCAACTCAATTTGTCTTGGAAATATCTCAACCCCACCGTAGCCTATCCATGCAGCTATCTCTGTTAATTTTATTTGCATGTCTCTTGCACTACATGGTTCTTTTACAAATAAAAATATATGCGCACCCCCACTCTTTGACTTACATACCACTAACGGTAATTTCTTATCAATTATGGTTTTAACTAATTCTTTGTGATCAAACTGTTTGTATACATCNATATCAATTGCACCCCAGGTACAAGTNTTATCGTCTCTAATAGGTATGATACCTAGTGANGGTTCTTTACCATCTAAATGATTATCCCATTCTGCTTGTGTTAAATCTTTTTTCTCTATCCATGATTTTGTTTCTAGCTTACCATTTTCGTTTTTAGAACGACTAAGTGTTTGCCCGTAAGCTCTCTCTAGGCCACTAAATATCTGTTTAAATTTTTCTCTATCGTTCATAATCTTTCTTTTACATTAGCGAAGGGGCAGCCAACCCACCCCTTCTATACAAGGAGTTGTTTAGTAAGGAGCTTCTTCAGCACCTTCGTTAGACTCGTCCTCATGTTTGACTTTTACATCACCAGCAGCTACTGACGCACTAAACGCTTTCGCTTGTTGGTATACGTCTTGGTCATTGACAGGTCCAACTCGGGATATATCCCAACCAAACCAAGTACCCAAATCATTCGATTCTGCAATCGTCTTCATTGAGTATATATGTGAATAAGACGGGGGAGTGAATAAACCCTTCGTCCCTTTCAATTTTAGCCCCAACATAAGTGAATTCCATTTTTTGGACTTCTTACGTTGTGTGCTCTTCATCGCAATCAAGCACTGTTCCCAGATACCTTGACTGTTCAGAACTAGTACAAAGTGATTAGCTGTGTCTTCAATATAATTACCATTAGGTAATCTATCCTTTTTAAACTCATCACGAGTTGTTTTAGATAGGATATCAGAATCAGACGGGTATATGTTTTTGGGAGCACCCGATCCTTTCCCTCTATCTTCCCATTCGATGTATTGTCGAACGTAAGAACAAGGTATAACTTGTACACCTTTTTCTCCATCATATATCTCTCTCGTGAGAGTATTGAAGAGCATACCAACCTCTGCACCTTCTACATACTCTGGATCTCTTTTCTTCACTTGCGGTGAAGTATCACTCAGAATACGTAAAAACGGTATTGCAAGATCTTCTTGACCTAACTGTCCTAAGCCTTCATTAGCGTCGGCTTCAAACATAGAAGGATCAAACTGTACAACGTTTGTTTCTTCTTTTTTCTTTATTGCATTTGCCATAAATACTCCTTACTTTTTCTTTGTTATTTTAGTCTTCTGTCCGATAAACAAACTAAANATNTTGTCTGGNACAGATTTTCCGTCCTTNACCAACTGTCTNACAGTTGCCTTCAGTGTTGACGGATGCACTGAAACTTTTACTTCAGGTATGAAACCAAGATCNTTAATTGTATTCTCTAACAATTTTGCTTCTTGACCTTCACCCTTACCGAAACTCATGCCTACATTATTTTTTATAATGTCGCCTAAACCATTGTCTTCTAACCATTGATAACAAGCTGCAGATTTGTCTGGATCTTTTGGTATGGCCACATAAATATTTTCAACCACATCAACCTTTGATCCATCTACCATTGTAGTAGATGACATACCAAGCTCTGTCATTCTTGCAGGTATTATTTCTTCTGATAATTTTCTAAGTTTATCTTTNTTATCTTTTAATTCTAANTCAGCCATCTCAACTTCATTNTCCATAATAAGTTGTTGCTGTAGTAAACTAGATACAGACTCAAGACTTTCCTGGTCTATATTAGCTACNTCCTCTTCAAAGTTTATCTTGNTCATCTATTTCACCTTTCTCATTCANATTNACTTGNACAGAATAATAACGCTTTTGCATCTTATCCCATTTNAGTATTTTAAATTTACCCCTGTTCATTTCAGCGGCAANACANCATGCAATACCCATTGCTGCTGGATCTCCCATCATTAANAAATGATCATTNTCNTTAAAATCTTTNANTTTTCTTTTTAATTTNCNNATNGCNGGCTGTGGACTAAACATAATTTGTGATCCACTCTCAAATAGTGTTTCTATTTNNCCGTATTCTTCAGCACTNAATACACTTATGTAAGGGTTCTCTTGTACTAAATATACTTTTTTATCTGTCATAACTTTCTATCCCACTTATTTACACTTGTAATTTTCNTTTGCAACCTTTATATTGCATTTTTAGAAAGTTATTATGGAGTATAGATTTAAAACGAAACCGTTCAAGCATCAATTACAGGCGCTTAAAGAGAGTTGGAACAGACAAGTTTGGGCCTGGTTTATGGAGATGGGTACAGGAAAAACTAAGGTTTGTATAGATAATATCGCTATGTTGTACGACAGGGGCAAGATAGATCGTGCCTTAGTTATTGCACCAAACGGTATAAAAAGAAATTGGCGAAATGAATTATCTGTCCACATGGCAGATCATGTAAATTATCGTGTCGCTGTTTGGTCAGCATCGCCAAAGAAAAAAGAAAAGGATGAGCTTGAGCAATTGTCCGTGATGACTGATGACTTGACTGTTCTTATAATGAACATTGAAGCTTTATCCACATCACGAGGCGTTGACTTTGCACGTAGTTTTATTTTTAGTGGTTCGTGTTTCATGGTCGTAGATGAGTCAACCACGATAAAAAATCACGCAGCAAGAAGAACAAAAAACATTATGAAGATAGCTAACCTTGCAAAGTATAGACGTATCATGACAGGTTCTCCTGTTACAAAGTCACCATTAGATCTGTATTCTCAAATACAGTTCCTTGGGCCGTGGTTTATTGAACAAACAAATTATTACGCTTTCCGTGCAAGGTATGCCATCATTAAACAAAGAAGTGTAGGCACACATTCTTTTCAACATGTGCTTGGTTATCAGCGATTAGATGAATTAACAGCAATACTACGAGAGTTTTCTACAAGAGTATTAAAAGCAGACTGTCTTGATCTACCAGATAAGCTGTATACAAAACGCACAGTTACCATGACACCAGAACAATTAAAAGCGTATGTTGAGATGAAACGAGCAGCAATTACTTTTTTTGAGGACAATCCTATGACAGCCGCCTCTGTTTTGACACAAATGACAAGACTACATCAGATTACTTGTGGTCATGTAAAGACTGATGATGGTGAGGTTAGACCACTTAAAAACAATAGGATAAAAGAGTTATTACAAGTACTACAAGAATCAGATGGAAAGGTTATAATATGGGCCGTGTACCGTCATGATATACAAACTATAGAAAAGGAGATAGCAAATGAATATGGCAAAGAAGCTGTGGCAAGCTATTATGGGGACACTAAAGATGATATTCGTCAGTCTATCGTTGATAGTTTTATGGATAGCGACAGTGACCTTAGATTTTTTGTCGGAAACCCAAAGACAGGGGGTTATGGCCTTACTCTTACTTGCAGTCACACTGTTGTGTACTATTCTAATGATTACAGCTTAGAGGTGCGCATGCAGTCCGAGGACCGTGCCCACAGGATAGGGCAAGAAGATAAAGTCACCTATATTGATTTAATAGCGGAAGGTACAATCGATGAGAAGATAGTGAAAGCCTTAAACAGTAAAATAGATTTAGCTAGTAAAGTTATGGGTGAAGACCCAAAGAAAATATTATTCGACTAATGCTTGTTCAAGAAGTATCTCGAGCCGTATTACTCGTTCTTTTATTTCTGGTATGTCTTGCATTATTGCCTTTTCTAATAGCAGTTGCTTTGNTTCTAGAGCCNNTAGTTTCTGGGAAACCATACCGTAGGATATACCTGCGGACACGAGAATTATACCGAACCAAACGGCGTTTTTAAGATTTACTTCTATCATACGTCAAAGTCACTTGCTTTCATAAGCATGTTATATTGTGGATTATTTATGCTTGCAAGTCCTCCTTCTTGAAATTGACTAGGAAAACCAAATGCTAAACCACTTGGCCCTTGTGGCTCCCTTGGTCCATACATTTGCATCATTTTATCTTGTTGATCTTTTGCAGCTTGTAATGGGTCAACAGACTCTTGATTAAATACATCTGGTGCTGGATTATAAGGTTCTGTGCCAGCCATGTTTTGTCTAAAATCAGCTTGACTTGGATCAAACATTGACGGATCGTAAACAGTCATTGGCGTTTGTCTTTGTTGAGCCATTTTCATTATTGCATCTTGATAACCAGCTAAACCACTTGCATCATATGCTGGTGGTCCTTGTCTTACGCCAGCTGCTAATTGTACAGGATCGTTTTGTCCACCAAAAAAATCTCCTGCCCTTGATAAACCACCTTTTATTTTATTACCTATGTTTGCTAATAAAGATAACGCTCCAGCACCAGGCATAAACTTGCTAGCTATGCTTGGCAAACCTTGTGTCATAAAATTTTGTATAGGAAATCTACTTGCGTACGCTTCTCTGTTTTGTGGGTTACGATTTATAAATTCATTCATCTTTACTTGGTAAAGATTTCTGTCATCACCCTGCCCACCTGGTTGTGTTTTTAATTCATCTTTTCTGTCAATTAAATTTTGTAGTCGTTGATCCGATCCGACCATACCTGCTGGACCGTAACTAGTGCCAGTTTGTTTTTTCTTTTTATTGCCACCACTAGATGCTTGTTTAGCAGCAAAACTTCTACCACCGATTTTAAAATTACCTTGTATTGCCATTATACCCTCTGTCCTAATGCTATTGCTTCATCAAGATCATCGCCAGCTAATGCTACACGTTGATCTGGAGATAAAGCTTTTTGTGGTTGTGTTTGTGCCATAATACTTTCAGTGCCCATGTTTGGCACATCAGGTATGTTAATTGGTTGTGCTTGTGTCTGCACAGGTGCATCCTTTACTTGTGTTGAAGACATGACTTTGCTCATATCCTTTTCTTCTATTCTTTTAGATTCTATTTCGCCAAGTGTTACACCGTCAGCTTCACCATATCTTTTATCGTTATAGCTCTGTGATGCACCTGCATTGCCTACACCAGACAACGAAGATTGATAACCAGTGCCAAGTAACCAATCCATAAAACCATCAGGATTATCCATGGCTCCTTTGTATGTTTTGAACTCATCAGGAAACTCCTCTAATCTATTACCCGTTCTAATTTCTTTGTAAAAATCACGTAGTATATTTGTATATGCTGCTCTTTTTACAGCCATTGATGTTTTATCATCAATAATTTGCGAATATCTTTTAAATACTTCAGGTGAAGATAAGAAGTCTGCAGTAAATCTAGCAAATAAACCTGCAATAACTGGAGCTGGACCAAAAGCTGCTGCTCCTCCAACACCTGCTGCTGCACCAAAAGAAAATGTTTTAAAACCAGATCTTACACCACCTAATGCAAAACGTCTTTTAATTAAGTTTACAGGATCACCCATGTCTACTTGTTCTATTTTCTTAATTAATTCTGTTAAGTCTTCTATATTTTTCTTAACAACTGCACCATTCTTACCAGCTGCGTCCATCATTGCTTCAAAACCTGGTTCGCCGTAACCAATATTTTTTAAGAAAGCATCTGGATCTACTGCATAATCTGTTACTGTTTTGTCAATTAGTCTACCTCTCTGATCTCTAACTTGTATTCTTATATCAATTGGTCTAGCTCTTAATGATTGTTTTAAACCTTGGTCAAGCCATGTTCTTACAACAGAATCAAATGCAGGTTGCCCAATTAATTCTTTTACATCTTTTACTGCCATAGGAGTTAGTTTATTTTTCATAACAATATTAAATAACTCATCTGAATAATTCCAGCCTGGTAACTCTGGTCCAGGTGAAAACATATTAGCGTCAATTAATTTAAATTTTTGCGCCGCAGGTGATTTATACAAAGGAGATAGTTTAGCAAAAACAGAGTTAGCTCTTAATAAAGCCTTCTTTGCAGACTCAGCCGCTGCTTTTTGTGCAGGATCTAGTCCTTCTTTCCAACCAGCAAAATTGTTTAAGTCTGTTGTTAATGCTTTTCTTGCTTGTGCTAATATATCAGATCCAGCAAAGTTTGCACCAAACTCACCTTTCATATTAGAATAAATTTGATTAATTTTTTTCTGCAATCCTCTAATTTGTAAAGGATCTAGATAATCTGGTAATTGTCCAAGGGTATTGACAATAAAATCCTCCATCTCATTCATTTGTGGATTGTAATTATCATAGTTCTGTAACTGTATTTTGTATTGATCCATTCTATCAGCTAACATCTTACCAACATTTTTTGTATTAGTTGTACCAATAAAAGGTGTTTTAATTTTACTAGCTGTTTTTTCAAAAGACTCGTATAGTAAATTGTTTACGTAAGCAAAACGTTCGTATCTTTGTTGTGCAGCTTTGTGCATGAACATACCTACATCAGTCATATGTTGAATTGGTGCAAATGAGTCTAATCTTATTTGAGCATCTATTGCTTCATCTAAACTGTTAAAACCTTTTTCTTTTAATTCTGTTATTAAAAATAACTTTTTCATTTTTAGGTCAATAATTTGTATTGAGCTCTATAATAATCTTCAACATTACCGATAAGACCAGGTTGTTGTGCTAATGCTTCCTTACTTCTTACAAGTGATGATAATCTTCTTTCTTTCATAAGAGTACCAATGATTGGGAATATACCAACTACTCTACCAAAACCTTTTGTTGCGCTACCTGCTAAACCTTGACCAGCTTCTGCTGCTATAGAAATACCAATAGGTATACCGTATTTATCTGCAAGCTGTTGCATTGCACCAGCATTGTCAGTTAAGCCTAATGCCTTACCTATGACGGGTCTTAAATAACTGGCCAGTGGGCCGAGACCCGCTGCCATAGAAGTAAATACAGCTGAGTTTCTCATCTCAACCAATGCTCTCATACCAGGGTCCTCTGTATCTTCTGGGCTTTCTATGCCTGCGGTTAATCTAATTAAATCATTTATAAAATCATATGTAGCTGTACCCATGCCACGACCTGTAGCTGCACCCGCTACAACGCCTGTGCCTGAAGACATTAATTTACTAAACAAAGTGCCAGGCACTTTTGCTATTCCAGGCAAAGATCTGCTGTTTTGTAACATCATTGCAGGTAATGAGCCAGCTAGCTCGCCACCTAAAGCAAAATCAGCTCTACCAGTTGGTAAATAGTCAGATATTATTTCACCTATATTTATTGCCTGTGCCATAGCATAATCTTTAGGTCTTCTAAATAAATCAAACCCTGTGTAATCTTCTAGCTTGTTGTTTTCTTTTGCAGTGTCCATGTAAGACTGTAATTTGTTTACAAAGAAAGCATAAGGATCAGCAGACTTCATTCCTTCTTGAGTTTCCTGATATTGACCTATCGCATATTTAACAAAATTATTTTGATTAGCATTATATGTATCGACAGATATTGGAGGTAATTCGTTTTGTGCTCTTGATTTGTTTATAAAGTTTACAACGTTTTGTGTTTCAATTTCGTTCCTAGGGACAAATAAACCGTATTTATTTACAGCAGCTTGATCACCAACTTTTTCTTCTACCTTCATGTATAAAGGATAGTCAAGACCTGTGCGGTTTGGCTCTATAAGAACTGTCTCATAACCTGGTGGTGTCATATCTTGATCTTGCAATGAAGTCATTATATCTCCTATAAATTTTCATCAAACATAGGTGCTCCACCATCTGTTTGATTTGTTTCTTTATCCAATCCAGCAGTTGAATCAGTAGGTACAAACTCATTTTGTACTTGTGTTGAACTTATAACTATATCTTGACCTGCAGTTTGACCAGCAAATGAAGAATAAGGTATGTCTTGTATTAAATTTTCATACCCTGCTGGCAATTGTAATAAATCAGATTTAAGTTTTTGTTCAATCTCTTCATAGATAATATTAAGAGATGCCTTGATTGCATCAGAACCCTCTAAACCAAAAATGTTTATTGATTCTTTTGCGTTCTCAATATCGTTTACGTTTAATCTTCCTGTATCTTTACGTGCTCTAGCTAACGTATAGTAGATAGAGTTCATTCTTATTTTGTTTTGTGGAATATCAGGATTAAAAAATGTTCTGTAAATTTCATATTCATTGGACCCCATCCCAGCTTCTGTAGAAAAATTCATTGCGTTAGGGTCATCAGAGTATTTTGTGTACTCAGATTTTAAGTGATTGATTACATTGTTCTCTAATCTTTTTACTTGTTTGTCGTAAGACTCAGCACTAATTTTACCCTCATCACGCAGAGAGTCCATGATATCAAAAGCTGTTGATCCAACACTTTGAATTATGTCTTGAACTCTACCAGGTAAACCAATGATACCAGGATTAGCTATGATAGTTTGTTGTGTTTCACGTATAAACTTTAATGCTTGTTTTGCATTGTTAATTCTAGATGCAACGTCCATAATATTTTTTGCACTAGGATCAAAGTCACCTTTGTTATTTAATTGAAAGTTTGTAATAATAGCTTCTGGTCTTGCTACATATTTAAACACGCCTCCTTCATTTACAGGAAAGTATGGTATTGGCACCCCATTAGCATCTTCCTGTATATAACCCATAGCAAAATTACCAGTTTCTTGGTCAAATAAAACCTCTGGTGTTTTCTCGTATCTATCTTTTAATAATTCAAAATGCTTTTTCATTGCAGTTTCATCAGTGCTGTACTGATAGTTGTAGAACATTTTTTGTAGTTCTCTCATGTAAGCAGTTGACCTTTGGTCCTCGTTTAGATTAAACTCAAACGCTTTCATAATTAGTTGGCTTTCTAATGCTCTAGTTGCATTTTCAGATGCAGTCGCTGTTTGTAAAATGTAATTACGTCTTGCTCTTTCTTCATCAGATTCTATCTGTCCAAGTCTAGCTTTTTCTTTTCTTTGCGCCTGTGATATCGCAGCTAAATCTTGTACGAAAGTATCTCCAGCTTTGGCTAGTGCAGGTGCAATGGCACCGCCTGGTGTTGGTTGCATTAGACCTAAACCAAACCTAGCTAGTGCTAAAAATTTATCTGATTTAAAGTTAGATGCTTCTTGTGGCTCTGGAGCATATAATGCATCGTATTCTGCTGCTATATCTTGTGTAGTTCTCGGTGGCTGTAAAAATCGTGCAGCATCTGCAAAAGCTCCAGGATCTACTTGGGAAGCTGTCATAGCTAAAGCGTTTTCTAAACCACTACCTAAAGGCACCTGATAAGACGGTGCTGGATAAACTAAACCTAATTGATTTTGAGGTTTTGCTTCTACGTTTTGTTTAAGTCTTCTACCATCGTCTTCAGCTTGTAATGGTTTGTCCTGACGAAACATTGGTCTGTCATAAATATTAGCTACCATTAGTTCCCCTGATTATAGAACGCTCCCAAACCTCCAAGTGCAGATATACCCATACCAGCTGCAGCAGCCAGTGGATTAGTGTAAGGAAACGGCTGTTGAGTGAT
>FUFK010067471.1_pt1 | contig 13100 bp, 13 predicted proteins | sample 1021851 | NCBI WGS metagenome assembly FUFK01 (sample SAMEA51879418, study PRJEB19060) | metagenome | reverse complement strand
TTGCCAGCAATTTTGCGCCGTCTTCCAGCGCCTTGGTGACCGTCACCCAAGGCACGTCGTCTTCGCGGTTCAAACGTTCGGCGATGGCCCGGTCATAGGCCGCCTTGTCNGCATCGGTGATCAGTTCAGGGAAATTGTCGAAGATGATGCGCTTTGCAAAGCTGCGGAAGCGTTTGTCGGTCAGGCGCTCCATCGCCTGCGGTTTTTCCGCAGGCGCGGCGTCATGGAAGGCGCGCATGGCTGCGGCATCCTGATCAAAGGCTGGGAAATTCTCGTAGATAGCGCCTTCCGGGTGTNCTGCCGGCTCGAAGGGCGTCTGCCATTCGGCATGCATCGCCGACATATCCTCTTCGTTGGCGATGGCCTGCCACGCCCGCATGCGTGCCTCGATGTCGGAGGCGTCCCAGGACAGGCCATGCGGCATCGCCGAGAATTCCTCTNGCGAGAAGATCAGCGGCGCCTCGCCAGGCTTGATCACCCGGCAATANTGATCTGGCCCCTTGAACAGCTTGTTNGGGCTTGTCGAGGNGATNTCCGGTGCGTCAAACCGCAGATCGGCCACCAGCAGATCGCGCCCGTTATGAACCCGGCCGATGAGCATCGCAGGGAACAGTGTGCTTCTGCTCTGGACATATATCAGTGGCTGGCGCGTGGCCCGCGCCGTGGCGTCCCGCTTCGTTCTGGCCGCCAGTGCCGCTTGCCACAGGACAGGCGCGCGCGCCTTGATCAGCCGCGCCACATGGATTGTCGCCTCGACATCGCCAAGCGCGTCATGGGCGTTATGCTCCTCGAACCCGTTGGCAGGTGCCACATGCTCCAGCTTCTTCGATGTCTTGCCCTTGTCNTTCAGCGGGAAGANCAGCGCGTCNGGATACAGGANTTCCGTNGCCNGNGTNAGTGGCAGGATATCAATACGGCTGTTGCCATCCAGCTGCGTGATATAGGGCGGGTAGAGGTTCTGGTAGAACAGGCTGCGAAGGCATTTCTCGTCGAACCCGAANCTGTTGTAGCCACAGGTGATCGCAGGCGTCCATGCCATGAAGCGGCGGCGCACCTCGCCGGCAAATTCGTAATTCGTGTAGGGCGCCTGATCGAGGCTGGCGGGATCAAGCCCGTTGACCAGAAGCGCNCCGGGGCTCGGCAGGATCTGCGGCAGGCGTTTCGAGCGAATGTCGAAGCTGTCGATCGGGTTCAGATCNGCGTCNGTCAGAACAGCTGCGAGCTGAAAAATCTGGCCGAAGAACGGGTCACGATCGGATGTNTCNGTGTCGTAGAAGAGGAAATTCTGCTGCATGCCCAGAGTATGAATTTACTCAATGGCAGGATCAAGCCGGCGCGGGAGCGCGATGANGGGTNTTTCCGGATCCGACGGGGCGCCGCAGCACAGAGCCGCCTTCCATCACCCTCGCCAAGTGCGAGGCCGGTTAATCCCCGTACCACCTGCCATAGGGCGTTGACGGACAGTTGCAGATCAGTTTAAGTGAGCAGGCTTGGATGCCAGAGGCCAAAGGCCAAGGCTGTAAAAGGGAACCCGGTGAGCTGTACCCATCAGGGCGCAAATCCGGGGCTGTACCCGCAACTGTGTGCGGTAGGGGTGTCAGACACGCCACTGGGGAAACCCGGGAAGGCAGGCACGTAAACCCGATGACCGTGAGCCAGAATACCTGCCAGGCACGTCGTAATCCTCATTTGGGGCGGGTGTCCCCGACTGGAGAAACCTATGCATTCGAGTGCCATTGCCGGCCGCACAAGGCCCGGTTTTAATTTNACAGAACTCAGCACAGCAAGCCTGCTTCTCGGCGTCAGCGCNACCTGCGCCATGCTGTGGGTNATCATCGCGTCAACCGTCACCGGCTGACCGGACAGGCATCTCTCATGGTCCTGTCGGCGAACGAGCTGACCCTCGGTTATCGGGGGCAAGCCGTCGTCAGCAACGTCTCGTTTCACGTGGCGGCTGGCGATGTGCTTGCTGTTGTCGGGCATAACGGCTCCGGCAAGTCGACGCTTGTCAAAACCATCCTCGGNACNTTGCCCCTGATCGGTGGCGAGCTCTCCTGGCATGGCGGCGTGCCGTCGNAGATCGCCTTTCTTGGACAGCGATCCGAGTTCGACACAAGGGTGCCGGTCCGGCTTCGTGACATCGTCGAAATGGGCGCGTGGTCGCGGCTGGGATTTGCCGGGCGAATCGATCCCGCAGGCCGNGCGGCGATCGAGGCGGCGATGGAGCGCACCGGCACGGCGGCGATCGCCGACACCCCGCTTCACATGCTGTCTGCNGGACAGCTTCAGCGCGCCCTGTTTGCGCGAACCATCGTTCAGGACGCGCCGGTCATCCTGCTGGANGAGCCGTTCACAGCCATCGACCAGTCCACCGAGGCCGACCTGCTGGCGCTGATTGACCAATGGTCCGGCGAGGGACGCGCCGTGATCATGGTGCTGCATGACCTGTCGGCTGTTCTGCAACACTGCCATGCAGCGCTGCTGCTGGGGCGCGGGACAGCGCGGTTCGGCCCGCTCGACACGACCCTGACGCCGGCGAATCTTGTCGATCNCGCCTATCTGACGCCGAGCCAGGCCGCCTGGCAGGAACGGATGTTCAGCCGGGATGTCGCCAGCCTGTCGGGGGGCGGCGATGTTTGAGTGGCTTGAGTATGAATTCATGCTCCGCGCCCTTGCCGCGACCAGCGTGCTCAGCTTTTCCATNGCGCCGGTCGGGGCCTTTCTGGTGCTGCGGCGCCTGTCGCTTGCCGGCGAGGCAATGGCCCACGCCATCGTGCCCGGGATCGTGATCGGCTTTGTGATCGCCGGACTGTCCGTCGCCTCAATGATCATTGGCGGGCTTGCGGCCGGCATCACGGTCGCGCTGCTGACCAGCCTGCTGGCACGGTTCACGATCATCCGCGAGGATGCGAGCCTTGCCTCGCTCTATCTGATTTCGCTGGCGCTCGGCATCTTTATCCTGTCCGCAGCCGGCTCGGCCGTTCCGCTGAAGAGCTTCCTGTTCGGGTCGATCNTGGGAATGGATGACGAGACGCTGTATCTGATCGGCGCGACGGCGACGGTCACGCTTGTCAGCTTCGCNCTGATCCTGCGGCCGCTGGTCACCAGCACAATCGATCCGGTCTTCCATGAAAGCAGGTCGTCACGGCCCGGGCTCGTCGTGCACTGGTTCATGTTTCTGGTGGTGCTGAACCTACTTGGTGCTTTCAAGGCGCTGGGAACGCTCATGGCGGTCGGCCTCATGATCCTGCCGGCCACGGCGGCGCGCTANTGGGTGTCGACGCTCACCNGCTATCTGGTNCTTACATTCCTGTTCGCTCTGGCAAGCTGCTGGGCCGGTCTCATCCTGTCCTTCTACGCTTCTGAAGTGCCCTCTGGCCCGGCCATCATCCTTGTGGCCGGCGCNATCTTCTTTGTCAGCGTCCTGTTCGCGCCGCAGGGTCTGGGTTTCCTGCGCCGCCGCCGGCCTTCGCCCCTATGATGTGTGGTTTTTCGATGCCCACCCTTGATGGAACTCCCTTTTTGAACACTCCCAGATGGAGATTAACTTGAAACGAATTATCGGTGCCCTTGCTCTGTCGCTNCTTGCGTTCGCCGGTCCGGCGTCGGCGTCCNACCGGCTGCAGGTCGTGGCAAGTTTTTCAATTCTCGNCGACATGGTCCGGCAGGTGACCGGCGATCTTGCAGACGTCGCCACAATCGTCGGGCCCGATGCCGACGCGCATCTCTACCAGCCGAATACGGCAGACGCCAAAGCCGTGGCCGGCGCGAACATCGTGTTCGTGAATGGCCTCGGTTTCGAGACCTGGTCGGACGCCCTGATCAATAATGCCGGCGGCGATGCGAGCGTTATTGTGGCAACCGACGGCGTCGAGCCGATTCTCGTCGATGGCGAGATCGATCCCCATGCCTGGAACGCGCTGACCAACGGCGTCATCTATGTCGAGAACATCGCCGCTGCGATGGCCGCGGCGGATGCCGGCAATGCCGATGCCTACAAGGCGAACGCGGCATCCTACATTGCAAAGCTCCACGCCCTTCATGCCGGCGCCGCGGACAGGTTCGGATCGCTCCCGGAAGACGGCCGCACAGTGGTAACGGCGCATGATGCCTTTGGCTATCTGGCGGATTCCTACGGGCTGAACTTCCTGGCGCCGGTCGGCATTGATACCGAGGCAGAGCCGTCGGCGAGCGAACTTGCGGCCCTTATCGCCCATCTGAAGGAAACCGGAGCCGGCGCGCTGTTCGTCGAGAACATCACCAGCCCGGCGCTGATCGAGCAGATTTCAAAGGAAACCGGGCTGAAGATCGGCGGTCGCCTGTTTTCCGACGCTCTCTCGGAGCGCGGTGGTCCGGCAACAAGCTATGTCGCCATGTTCGAGCATAATCTAGGGGCGATCATGACCGCCCTTGAGGACAGCGGCAGCTGATAAAGGACAGATACAGAAATCAAAAAANNAAGGGCTACGGNCCCGNCTTTTATGCCTNACNTGCAGNATNTTTANNTTTACAAGATCNGGCTGAACAATNCCCNGGTGTGNGTATCNTTTGTTGTAATTTTNGTTTGGNTAATGCNGNTGGNGTGGCAGCATTNCTNGCATGCTCCAGCAGNNGCCGGCCNAGGNAAAGTNAAAGNTNATGTGATGTCGAATGTGTTCCCGAGAAGCATGAAGACAAGCTATCCCNTCGCTGTTGCCGGTGAGGGCTGCTANATTATCGACGAGAGCGGCAAACGCTATCTCGACGGGTCCGGTGGCGCGGCTGTCTCCTGCCTCGGCCACAGCCATCCGGCGGTAACCGGCGCGATCAAGGCGCAGCTCGACCGGCTGGCCTTTGCCCATACNGGGTTTTTCACNTCNGAGCCTGCCGAGTCGCTNGCCTCGCTTCTGGNGGAACACGCGCCGGANGGGATTGAGCATGTCTATTTCGTCTCCGGCGGGTCGGAGGCCGTCGAGGCGGCGCTGAAGCTCGCACGCCAGTATTTCGTCGAGACCGGCCAGCCGGACCGGCGCCATGTCATTGCCAGACGCCAGAGCTATCACGGCAACACGCTCGGCGCNCTGGCGGCGGGCGGCAANGCCTNGCGGCGGCANATNTATGANCCNATCCTTNTCGAGACCAGCCATATTGCCCCNTGCTATGCCTATCGCGANATGCGGGANGGCGAGAGCGANGCCGNNTTCGCGCTNCGCGTCNCCGANGAGCTGGAAACGGAAATCCTNAGGCTGGGCNCAGNGAATGTCATGGCGTTCGTNGCCGAGCCGGTGGTCGGTGCGACGCTTGGCGCGGTGCCGGCGCTTGATGGCTATTTCACTCGCATCCGCGAGATCTGCGACCGGCACGGCGTGCTGCTGATCCTTGACGAGGTGATGTGCGGCATGGGCAGGACCGGCCATATGTTCGCCTGCGAAGCGGATGGCGTGCGGCCCGATATCCTGACGATCGCCAAAGGGCTGGGCGCCGGTTACCAACCGATCGGGGCGATGATGTGCAGCAACAACATCTACCGGGCGATCGAGGCGGGAAGCGGCTTCTTCCAGCATGGCCATACCTATCTCGGGCATCCGGCGGCCTGTGCCGGCGCGCATGCCGTCGTCANCACCTTGCTGGACGAACAGCTGATCGGCCGGGTCAAGGGTCAGGGCCGCAAGCTGATGACCGAACTGCAATCACGGTTNGCAGAGCACCCGCATATCGGCGACATTCGCGGACGCGGCCTGTTCCTGGGCATGGAATTCGTCGCCGACCGCAAAACCAAGGCCCCGTTCGCGCCAGAGGAGGGACGCAACAAACGGCTCAAGGCAGCGGCTTTCGAGGCTGGGCTGATCTGTTATCCGATGGGCGGCACCATCGATGGGCGCCGCGGCGACCATGTGCTGATCGCGCCGCCTTTCATCATCTCCGACGACCAGATTGGCGAGCTGTGTGACAAGCTGGAGTCGGCCGTGGAGGTGGCGCTGGCCTGAAATCCGGCGGAAAACCGCCGTCGAAGGCGCGTCATCTTGTGCCACTTAAACCCGTTTGTTTTTGTACCGCGCCCAGCTAGGCTCTCTTCCGGAGGAGGCGTGTACATGAAATTCCCAAATTGGCATGACAGGCCGGAACAATTCAGCCCGGGCGAGGCTGCCAACGGCAAGCTGGACGGCCATCATTTCATCCAGATGGCAGACCAGTTCATCTCGCTGGCGAACAAGCGCAACCGCAAGGTCGATGCGACGGAAATCCAGATGGTGATGCTGTTTGCTGCAGCACGCTACGCAGCGCATGTTGGCAAGAATGTTATTGAGTTGCCCGAACAGGAAGAGTTCATCAAACATATGGCAGGCCAGTATGCGGACATGCTGCGCGGCCACCTTGCAGATCCAAACGTCTGACGGTGCGGGTGATGGGCAGGCGGTTTGACAGATGGCAGGCGGCCNTGGTCCGGACGGTTTTGCTGACGGCTGCCATGTCGGTGCCGGGCATAGCCATGGCCGATGTCGAACGTGGGCGCGAGGTGGCGGCGACCCATTGCACGAGATGCCATGTTGTAGGCGACATCAACCCATACGGCGGCATTGAATCGACCCCGTCCTTCATCGGTATGAAACGGCTTGCCGACTGGGAGCGCCGCTATGCCGAATTCTATATCCTGCCCCCGCATCCGGCGCTGGTTCGCATCGAAGAGGTGAGCGCCGAACGGGACGAGGAACGCCCTGCCTTCGTCGCCGAAATACTCCTCACGCTTGACGATGTCGATGCTATTCTCGCCTTTGTGAAAACCCTTCCGGCGCCAGCGCCCTGACCAGACCTTAAAATACCAGATCAAGCCAGATCCGGCAGCGGCCGGCGCCATCAGAAAACGGAGATAAAACCATGAGCACAGCATCACGCGATGATATGAGCGAATCCGAAATCGCCATGCGTAAATTCCTGAAGCAGCTCGGCGTCACGGCGCATCAGGTGCTGGAAAGCGCGCTCGAGGAAGCTGTCGCAGACGGCAAAATCGAAGCTGACGGGCAGGTGCCCGTCGTCGCCACCGTCACCATTGAGTCGCTTGGCGTGACGCATCGCGTGGAAGCCACGCTCCAGGCCCCTGGCGGCAATGGCTGACATCACCGAAGATGATGTGACCACGGCGCTCGGCGCGGTCATCGACCCGTCGCAGGGCAAGTCCGTGGTCGAGCTCGGCATGGTCGGGCCGATTCACATCAAGCAGAGCAATATCAGCTTCGCGCTGGAAGTGCCCGCCCATCGCGGGCCGGCGATGGAGCCTGTCCGCAAGGCCGCAGAAACCGCCGTTCGCGCCATTCCGGGCGTGACCAGCGCCACGGTGGTCGTGACGGCCCATTCGGGACCGGCGACGACATCGGCATCGGCCGGTGGCGGGGATGACAGTGACGACGCGGTTGTCGAGCGCGTCCACGAGATCAAGGTCCGGCGCTTCGTCGCCGTTGCCTCGGGAAAGGGCGGGGTTGGCAAATCGACAACGGCCGTGAACCTCGCCATCGCCCTGCGCCTCGAGGGTTTGCGTGTCGGACTGCTTGACGCCGATGTCTATGGCCCGTCGCTGCCGCGCATGCTGGGTGTCAGCGGGCGTCCGGCCTCGGCCGGCGGCGACATGGTGCGGCCGCTGGAGAATTACGGCGTGCAGCTGATGTCGATGGGGCTGCTTGTTCCCGACGACGTGGCGATGATCTGGCGTGGCCCGATGGTGCAGTCGGCCCTGACCCAGATGCTGGATTCGGTGGCCTGGGGAACGCTCGACGTCATCGTCATCGACCTGCCGCCCGGCACAGGCGACATCCAGATCTCGCTTGCGCAGCAGGTCAGCCTTGCCGGCGCCGTGGTGGTATCCACCCCGCAGGACATCGCGCTGCTGGATGTGGTCAAGGCCATTACCATGTTCGACAAGGCCGAGGTGCCTGTTCTCGGCATGGTGCAGAATATGGCATACTGGGCCTGCCCGGACTGCGGTCGCACCGACCATATCTTCGGTGACGGCGGTGCCGCCGCCGAGGCCGAGCGCCGTGGGATCGAGCTTCTTGGCGAGATACCGCTGTCGCTTGAAGTGCGGACCGGCGGGGATTCCGGCACGCCTGTTGTCGTGGCCAGCCCCCGCTCGGAGCAGGCAAAGACCTATCGCAGCATTGCCCGCCGGCTGATGGAAGTGGCTGATCTGCGCAAGGCGGATGAAGAGGAGGAGGNATCATGAGCCTCTATTATGAAGATTTTCCCGCCGATGACGGGGCGGAACCGCAACTGCCGCCACTGCTGACCGCGGTGAAGGTGCCTTCCGGCCAGAATGTGATGGCCAAGGCGCTGGCGTCGGGCGCAACGGCCGAGGTCGGAACGGTCTTCTATGGCGAGGACACNGACGTCACTGATATCGCGCTGGTGCTCGGTCCTGAGGTGCCGCTGCGCAAGGCCGGACAGATGCTATATGCGATGATGATCGGCGTCGGCGACGCCATCGGTGCGCTGGCACCGCCAGAGGTGATTGTCGCCTACCAGCTTCCCGGATATGTGCTGCTGAACCGGGGGCGCGCCGGCGCTGTCTGGATCTCCGCCGATCCGGCGGCCGGGCGCGAGGATATGCCGTCCTGGATGGTCGTCGGCGTCAGGATCGATATGGCTGTGCGGACCGGCAACGAGGATGTCTGGCGTGACGAAAGCGGTCTTGAATACACCTCGCTTGCCGAGGAGGGCGCCGGTTTCATTTCCCGTACACGCCTGATCGAATCCATTTGCCGGCATTTTCTCGCCTGGGTGAATCGCTGGCAAGATGACGGCTTNCGTCCGCTTCATGATCTGTGGGTGCAACGGCTTGAATCCGGAAGCGAGATGGTGCTGGCGGATGGCAGCATTGCCGAATGGGTCGGGCTGGACGAGGATGGCGCGGCGCTGATCAAGCTGGACGGCAAGCCGGTCGGGCTGTTGCCGAACGAGTTTGAATCCGTCTGCGGACCCATCGACCTCGCATCGTTGGAAGGACGGCACTGACCCGATGAAACTGGCGCGCACCATACGGTTCGACCCGTCGGACCTGAATGTTTTCCCGAAGGCGGCCGAGGAAGGCGAATGGGCGCTTGTGGGCACATTCTGCTTTGCCGATGTGACGCCTGACGCGCTGAACGGCAAGCTGCGCCANGCCTTCAGCAACGGATTTCTCGGCGTGGAATCCTTCGGATTTTCCACGCTCGTCAGTGTCGTGTCGGTGCGCGACGGCGAAGCCGACCGGCTGGCCGAACAGGTGGCGAGCGCCTTTGTCGAGCGGCTCGGCGCGCCTGATCTGGAAGTCGCGCGGGCGGCCGCCATCGAGGAGATTGGCTTCATGGCCGAGCTCTGCGCGCAACACAAGACGGGCACTTTGCTGACCATCCAGCGCGAGCTTGGCGACAATGGCATCAGCGAGCGCTTCCGCAGCCTGTCGAAGCCGGAATCCTGCGCCGAGCAGAAAATCTGGACAATGGTGGAAGAGGACTAGGGCACGCGCGTGCCGGAAGGGGAAAAGGGTGACACAGGATTTCTGGCTTACATCCGGATGGCATCTGCTGCAGCGTGACGNCGACGGCCATCTGGTCCCGACAAGCGATTTCATGATGGCCTATTTCGCTCGTGACGAGGTCGCGCCGCAGGAGGATTCCTGCGATGCGGAGCTGGCGCTTCACGCCCATCTCAGCGCCGAACCCTTCGCCGCGGTCAGCGAGGAAGAGCTCGACGCCATCAAGGACCNGGACGTCGTCCACAATTATCGCGCCGTGCTGGCCTTCCGTGATTTCCTCGCCGAGCATGCGACGCTGGAATCCGCTTATCTGGCGGTGGTGCGCGGCGCGCCGGTCAATTTCCCACCGCTGTTTCTGGAGCAGATGACGCAGATCATCCTGCGCTCGATCCTCGATGGCGAGACGGACACGATGAAACTGCGTGCCGCCGAATGCCTGTTCCGGTACCAGACTGTGACCCTTGATGACGGGCGCATCATGGTTGCGGACCACGCCACCGTGCAGCTTCAGGCCGGCATGGCGCGGATGCTGCAGGAGGGCGAGACGCCCGACGAGGTCAGCATCGACATCCTCGCCACCGAGACGGCGGATGAATATTGGTCGCGCTCCGACATGTTCAACACCTCGGTCGATCTTGCCTATACCCAGCCGGCGCTGGACGGGCTGTGCCGCGTGATGGAGGGCTGGATCCGCCATTTCCTCGGCGTGACCACCCGCATCCAGCCAATGCGTGAAATCACCGACGAGGCATGGTCCTGGCATGTCGGGCTGGATACGGTCTCAACCGCGATCCTCAACGACCTCTATCAGGGCGAAGAGTTGCCGGAGGACAGGCTGCGCCTGATCCTGTGCCTGTTCAGTCTCGAGGCGGAGGAGGGGTTTGTTCCCGAAATGGCGGGCCGCAAGGTCTATCTCGGCCTGTCTATGGACGAGACTGGAACCGTGCGGATGAAGCCGCAGAACCTGCTAGGCAACCTGCCGCTGGCGAACAGCTAAAGCTGCTGCCTGTCGTTCAGTTCAGGTAATCGTCGGTGGTGCGCGGCTTGCGACGCTCGCCGACATCCATCAACCGGTCATCCTCGTCGAACATCGCGCCCACGCGGCAGTCCTCGCACATCTTCAGCATGTCGAGCTGCTTGCCACCGGTGAACATGCTGTGGCCCTCGAGCTTGGCCATCACGCGCTCGATCGAGCGGGTGCTGCCGAAGGGCTTGCCGCATCCGGTACAGTGGAACGGCGTGTCTTCGATCACCAGCTCGGCACTCATGGCGCTGTCGGCCAGGTTGAATTGCGGGACGAGACTGATGACCTTCTCCGGGCAGGTCGACACACAGATCCCGCATTGCAGGCAGGCATCCTCGCGGAACAGCAGCTGCGGCGCGTCCGGATTGTCCTGCAGCGCGCCTGCCGGGCAGGCGCTGACACAGGACAGGCAGATGGTGCAGTTGTCGGTGTNGATCTCGACCCGTCCATAGGGTGCGCCGTCGGGAAGCGGAATCGCCGAGTCGCCCACATTCTGGGCGCCGGCAAGGCCGCGCATCGCCANGCGCGTGATNCCGCGCGGACTGCCGATCGGGCTGAAAGGTGCCGGTTTTGGGGATTTTTTCGGACGTGCGCCGCGCAGCTGTTCGGCGACCTTGTCCGGGTCGGCCTCGTCGATGACGAGGAACCGCGCTTCGTCATCCGCGCCCACGCCCTCCATCAGCGCGCGCGCAAGAGCGATCTGGGCGTTGATGTGCGTGGTTTCGTCCGTCTTTGCCGGGTTGATGATGACGACCACCTGCTCATATCCCTGNGCCACGGCCGTTACCAGCAAATCATGACCGACACGTCCGACGCTGTGCATTGTCATCGGCAGCATGTCCGCCGGCAGGCCCGAACCGAAGCGCGCCATCATCTCGATCACCTGCGCGCCGTGCGTTTCATCCGCTAGCACCAGGCGCGGTGTCTTGCCACCGGCCTCGAGATAATGGTCCAGCATGGTCGCGATCTGCTGGCCGAACATGTCGGCAGCCGGCACCACCGTCTGCGCTGCACCGGACGGGCAGACCGCGCCGCAATAGCCGCATCCGCCGCAGATCGCCGTGTCGATCGCAACCGTGTCGCCCGCCGCGGTGATGGCGCCGGCCGGGCACACATCAAGGCAGCGAGAACATCCGTTCAGGCTGTTGCGCGAATGCGCGCACAGGTCGGCATCGTAATCGACATAGATCGGCTTCTCGAAATCGCCGATCATCTCGGCCGCCTCGGCCGCGAGGCCTTTCAGCCGCAGGCTGTCTTCGGCATCCGCACGAAGATAACCGTCGCGCTTTTCCCAGCCGGTGAAAAGCGGGGTGCCGCCGGTGATGTCGATGATCAGGTCACAACCTGTTTCGATATCGTCCCGCGGCTCGTCAAACGCCACAAAACTGCGGCTCGAGGGGCTGGCCGAGGCAAAGCCGTCGATCACAAGGTCAAAGGCGGTGAAATGGCCTGACGCCTTTCGGATGGTGCCGCGTGTCAGCATTCCGCTGTCGCCGCTTGCCATGATGTCGTCGCCGGCATTGGTGATCATCACCGTGACGCCCAGGCTGNCNTTNAGGGCGCNGGCGAGTTCCATCGCNGCCTCNACCCCGTTGCCGCGGGCGCCATCGGCATAGATCAGGCAGCGTCCGTTCGAGNTCAGGGTCAGGCTGCGCGCCGCTGTGCCNGATTCGGTCGCCATNCGCAGAAGCGCGGCCATTTTCGGAAGTGTTCCCTTGTCTTCGCTCCANCCGGCGAATTCGCGAATGTTCACAAAGTCCGGCACNGGNTTGCCAAGCTCCTCGGCAACCGNGGTGAACACCGGCGCTTCCTGCGTGCAGGCGACTATCAGGGATGCGCCGCCGGATGAATCAAGCGCTGCCTCATACCGGTCGATCTGGTCGCGGCACAGCGAGGTAGCGACAGAGCAGCCGCCTGCGGCCCCGCAGGCCTTGCCAATTTTGGCGCCGTCGATTGTCATGGTGCCGGCGCANTCGCACACAAGCACCTCTTGGCCTGACAGTTTCATCAAAATTCCTCCCGACCGAATCCGGCATGGCTGGGCGCGATGATTTGGCACCTTTGCGCCGNCAGCGTTCTTTGCATANGGTAGNNCACGTTAGCAGATCCACGTGGTCAAGCACTGTCGTAAGGTGAGCCAAATGGTCACGGGTCGTCCGGAATGGTCTCGCGGCGTGCCAATCTGGTGCATGGGGCTGATGCATGGGGNGCCGGCAATTCACAGNCCGGCAAGTGGGGTAGCATGAGCGGTGTCGCAACACCTTTGGACAAGCATGTTTTATACGGCGTTCGCGTGATCGTTGAAAAACAGCCGCTAGACAATATCTGGCAGCCGTTCCGCTGGGTGATCAGCGACCTCATGCCGTTGCAGCCGCAGGCGGGCAGCGGCGCGCCACCGATCAACAACACACGGCTCGAGCGGCTGCGTGCCCATGGCGGGATCGCGACCGGAGATGATCTGTTCTTCGCCGACGCCTGGCTCGACCTGCATCATGCCGAGGCCGAGGCCTATGCCGAGAACCTCGCCTCCAGCGATCCGGCCATCTATCTGGTGCTGCGGCATGGCGAGGAAGAGGACGAGGACGAGCTGGA
>FUFK010038897.1_pt1 | contig 13102 bp, 11 predicted proteins | sample 1021851 | NCBI WGS metagenome assembly FUFK01 (sample SAMEA51879418, study PRJEB19060) | metagenome | reverse complement strand
AGGTTCAACGGGATATCGCGAATTCCCTCGGAAATTATCGAAATAAACTGTTTATTCTCAAAGTACAGGAAGAGAATGTTGAAACGAATTTGAATAACTTCAATCGATCTGAAGAGCAATATAAACTTGGAAGAATTTCTTCAATAGAATTCAGGCAGGCACAGATCAATCTTTTAGATGCCAGAACCAGTCTCAACCTTGCCAAGTATGATGCGAAACTGGCAGAGCTACAAGTTTTGCAGTTAACTGGTCAATTGTTGAATGTAAATCTCTAGCCATGTACGAACATTTCTTTCAATGTCCTTACTGTTGGGAAGAAGTCTCTGTACTTCTGGATCCTTCTGTGCGAAAACAAACTTATATCGAGGATTGTGAGACTTGTTGCAACCCTATAGAATTCAAGGTAGAATTTGACTCGAATGAACTGCAGATGTTCGAAGCTCAACCAATCGAGCAATAAAACTTTGTAGCTTAGCGGACCAGAAGTCTTTTTCGGCTATCTTTGTAGCTAATCCTACACCATCAACCATGTTAGCAACTTTCGATCTTCCAGGTCATGTGATCGGGATTATTGTAGACTCAGATCTTACAGAACAGGTTTTAGACGAAGTAATTCTAGAGATCAAAGCTCGTTTTGATCAATACGATAAGGTCAATGTTTACTTAGAGCTTGAAAAAGATCATGATATCGGTTTTAATGCACTTTTNAANGGAATAAAATTTAAATATTCCAACGCAGATCTTTTCGGNAAAATAGCTATCGTGACAGATAGTTCTTGGTTCCAAAATGCTGTGAATGTGAGCGATATATTTCTGAATGTAGAGGTGAGGACGTATGATGTCAAAGATAGGCTGGATGGTCTCCAATGGATTTCAATATAATTTTTTAAAAAAAGTTTGGTTAGAAACTAAAAAACGTCTTATATTTGCCGTCCAATAGCGCGGGATAGAGCAGTAGGTAGCTCGTCGGGCTCATAACCCGAAGGTCACTGGTTCGAGTCCAGTTCCCGCTACTAGAAAAGACAAGGCTTCACAGAAATGTGAAGCTTTTTTTTATGGACTGGGTACAACATAGGTACAACATTTGTTGGTTTTGTTTGATATCATATGTTGTCAAATTATATTAAATAGTATATAAACAATTGATTTTCAATGTTTTTATATTAAATTTATAGCATAGTATCAAAAACTCATAACCCGAAGGTCACTGGTTCGAGTCCAGTTCCCGCTACTAAGCAAAAAGCCATTCATTCGAATGGCTTTTTTCATTTCTATTATCGTCCTTGTTTGAATCTCAAATTTCATCAAATATCTTATGCAGAAACTGATCGTATCTTTTTAGTTCCCTGGGAACATCTGCGTTCTTTTCCATATCATGGAAATGCGTTGAAGCGATAAATTCCAGGCCAATAAATTTGTTCATTTTATGAAAAGCATAAAGTGGTCCTTCATCAACACTCTTCTGGTCGAAAAATTCTCCCTCAAGCTTAAAAGCGTCTTCCGGAGCGTTCCAGCTAGTAGTTAATAGATACTTCTTCCCTTGCAGACTTCCTCCGGTTCCATAATTAATGGAAGGATTCTTCCTGCTTCTTCCATCGCTTTTATATATTCCATTTTGATGCCCTGCAGTGAAGACCTTGTCAATGTACTCCTTAAATTTAAAAGGAACCTGAAACCACCAGATGGGAGTATGGTAAAATATTATATCTGCCCATTTATACTTCGCAACTTCTTCTTCTAAATTGTATTTTTCCCCAACATTAGTCGTCCTAACATCAAAGCCAGGCCTATTTGTGAAATAATTGGTGGTATTCTGTAATAATGTTTTATTGAAACGGCCGGGAGAGTGTGCGAAAGTATGTCCACCGTTTATCACAAAAATATTCTTCATAGCTTTTTAAATTATTAGTTCGGAACAAAATTAAAAGCTATCGTACTATTATAAAAATAGTATGATTTATACCTTTGTATTAAAATAGTAATAGATGGTGAATATGGAATGGTATCGCACCTTTGTAGCGATCTATGAGAAAAGTACCTTAACAAAGGCTGCTGAGACTCTATTTACAAGTCAGCCGGGCGTAAGCGTTCATTTAAATGCACTGGAATCCTATATAGGTCGTAAACTATTCGAAAGAACATCGCGGAGAATGATCCCGACAGAAGAAGGTAAACAACTTTACAATTTTGTTCTGGATGCGGTTAAGAACCTGGAAAAAGCTGAACAACATTTTAAGAAAACTTCGCATGAAGAAATTCCTTCCATTAATATTGGCATGTGTACGGAAACCTTTCAAACGATACTGGAACCTGAAATTTCAAGTTTGAACTTTAACCTGCTGGCAAAGTTTGGAAATCATCAGGAATTGATTAAAGATCTAAATAGTGGCATCCTGGATTTAGTCATAACTCCTAAGTTTGACACTAAAAACTCACTGGCAGATTACGAACCTTTTACGAAAGAGAATATCGTAATGATTGCTGGAAAAAATTCGGCATTAAAGGATATAAACACTTTAATCGACAATGAAAGTTTCGGTGAGCTAGAGAAGATATTAAAGAATCAAACCTGGTATAGCGCTTCTAATGAGATGNACCACTTTAGACGTTTNTGGTACGAAAACTTTAAAAAGAGGGTAGATTTTAAGCCGAATTATATTTTACCAAATTTTGGTTCTATTATAAGATCTATAGAGAATAATAAAGGGTTTGCAATAGTGCCTGATTTCTTAGTAAATGATTCACTCAGAGATGCTAAGATTAAACTAGTGTGGTCTGGTAAAAAAGAAGTTAGTAATATTCTCTACTTTGCTACTCGAAGTGATCTAAAGCATAAAGAAGAGACTGCAGTTATTAAGAGCATATTTAGAAGAAAAATGGTAAAGTTGAATTNAGGTGAATGCAATGAAATTTCAAGCTTCAAGTATTAAAAGCTTCTCGTGCTGCAATGTCTATAATCTAAATCNGCNAAAGCGTAGACATCCCTAAATTCCGGTTTCTTTAGTCAGATTCTACTATGTAGATAATTTAAACAGACAGTAATCGATTCGATGCTGAAAAGTATGGACATAAAAAAACCGACCCTAAGGTCGGTTTTTAACTAGTTTATAATATCCAATATTACATTTCGGTATATCCAAATCTCTGTCCTGCAACAGATACTCCAACCATCGCGCCTGCTTTGGGCATGGTTGCTACAGCTGTACCATCAGTAAACTTAATAGTTTTAGACTTTCCTTTCTCTAAAATTACTGCAGTAGCATTTCCAGATAATTCGTAATCTCCAGCTTTAAACTTGTTGAGATCTTCTTCATTTTCGAAGAAAATTACTTCTCGGTAAGCTTTTCCTCCAACCTGCAGTCCTACATCAACTTGCTTTAAGTTAGCATAACCTACCATTGTTCCGTTTTCGTAGACAATTCCATTTCCGGATGCACCACCTATAATATAAGCACCTTTTCCAACATTAGGGAAAATTGCATATCCAGCTGAAGTTGTAAATAGTTCAGCAAGATTTGGTTCTGCCGCGGTCATCGCAGCTTTAGCTTCCGTAGCATCGGCTTTAAGATCGGTCATATCTCCCGTCTTCGTGGATCCACAACTAACTATTCCTATAAATAGCATTAGTAATCCGGTCTTCTTTAAGTAAACATTTAAATTTTTCATGACTTATTTTTTTGGTGATTCAAAACTAAATGAATCATATAACAAGTCCTGTTAAGCTCAAGTTATTTGGGAATATCTTAAAACCTAACCTAAATATGATGTTAAAAAATGCTCTGGAATCTTAACAATTAAGGTACTGAGAATTATTCATAACTATTTAATAAATAGTGTAATACAAAAAATAAGTNTTGAATTGAGCTAATAATAAAAGCTATTGAGTTAAGNTGTNCTCCACTTTCTGAATACTTTAGCTGCTGAATTTAGTTAAATATTAGGGGCTCGACTTGTAGGGAATCGGCCCCTTTTTTTATGCTTCGATTTCAGCTTCAAAAATTTCTTCGATCGTTTTGTCAAACAGGTGGGAGAGTTTGAAGGCTANAGGTAAACTNGGGTCAAACTTTCCNTTCTCNATNGCATTAATNGTTTGTCTTGATACACTTAGTCTTTTTGCGAGTTCAGCCTGGGTCAAATCATGCTCTGCTCTTAAGATCTTGATTCTGTTTTTCATCGATACCTGTATTGTCCAATTACTACTCCGGCGAAATAGCTTAATCCAATCACTATTACCAGATGCGAAATTTCAGCATCGAAATTAATAAGGTTCGTTACATCCATTGTCGAGTAGCTAATTCCAAGGATGAGCGCAATCCCCAGTGCAAGGCCCATAGCTTCAAGGTGAATCTTTCTTTGTAACTCGTCCAGACTTTCCAGGTGCTTTATGTTGGCGATGATCATTCCAACTCCAATTAGTAGATTGATGATTAGTAAAATAGTCGTGATCGTATTATTGCCAGACCATAGATATAGATTTCCAAATACCACCACTGCCAGGGATGTAACCCAAAGTGTGGTCCACAAAGCCAGTAGCTTTGCGCGCCCAGTTGCACAGTTTTTACTTGTTGATGTATTTCCCATGATGTAAAGTTTATTTGACACAAATATAAGAAAAGATTTAAATTGGAATGGTTTGTTTTACAAANAGTAAATAAAACTTTACATTTTAATTATTTAAGCCCTAACTCTAACATGATAAGATTTTGCTAAACTGATCCTGTTTCGATTCTTAAACCTAAGTTTTCTATATCTTCGAATCTCTCAAATCATCGAAAATAATGACTGACACAAACCGAAAAATTTCTGAAGCCGACTTTGATATTACCATTCCTATCAAGATTGGTTATCCTGCGCTAAATGATTTTTTAAAGCAGAAATTGGTTGGGGAGATCATCAGTAAAGAGAATGAGGATGGCGAAAAGTCTAACTATGCCCAGATTCTGGACATTACTATTGAGAAAAGTGAAATTCCAGAGTACGATCTTTGTCTGCCAGTTACCGTGCAAACGCTTACCAGTTTCTTTAAGAATAAGCAGGTTAAATTTTTGTTCTACGCGAGTTTACACCTGGATCGTGAGCTACAAAAAATTGAACTGGCAAATTATGAGATCGATGGACAGAACAACAACTGGCTTGTAAATCAGGCTTTAGAAACTGTAGTCAATAAATGGTTGTATGCTAAGTTGAAGGAAAAGATGAATTTTAATTTCATGCCTCAACTGGAAGAGCAGATGAATTCTTTGAACAATAAACTGGAAAATAAAATAGAAGCCAAGGAAGGTATCAATCTCATTGGCTTCCTCGAAGACCTTGAAGTTGCTCAGTTTAAGGCAGATGAGAATGACCTTTGGATCTCTATGCGCTTAAAGGCTAATGGTGTGGTTGAAATAGAAAAAATTAAACTTCCCTAAGATGAACCTAAATCAATATATCGATCATACACTTTTAAAACCGGATGCTAGTCCTCAAGCAATTATAAAACTTTGTCAGGAGGCGATCAAATATGAGTTCTATGCGGTTTGTGTTTCCGGATGTTATGCCAACTTAGCCGCAGAGCAAGTTGGGTTATCTAATGTAAAGCTAGCCGTTACTATAGGCTTTCCATTGGGTTCTTCAACTTCGGAAGCAAAAGTGCACGAGGCCAGGATTGCGGTGGAACAAGGTGCAGATGAGATCGACATGGTTCTGAATATTGGTTTTCTTAAAGCTGGTTTGACTGAAGAAGTTGAAGAGGAAATAAGATCAGTAAAGTCGGTAATGGGAGAAAAGATATTGAAGGTCATTCTGGAAACCTGTTATTTAAGTAATTCAGAAATTGCAACAGCCTGTAAGTTATTAGAAAAAGCTGGTGCCGACTTCGTAAAAACATCTACTGGTTTTGGAACTGGTGGCGCAAGTATCGAACATATTAAACTCATGAAGCAAAGTGTTGGTGATCATATAAAAATCAAAGCTTCAGGAGGAATTCGAGATAAAGAGACAGCGATAACATATGTAAATACTGGCGCAGATCGCATTGGAACCTCTTCCGGGATTCAAATTGTTTCCGGCTAATAGCTCTTATAAGACTTTTCTTACTTCATTTTGTTCATATCGTCTTAATAACTAGGTTCTAAAGTCTTTGTTTACAGAACTTTAATAAGTCGTTTTTTACCTAAATTATTCCTGGTTAACTTTTAATTACTAGTGATTTGAGACTATCTAATTTAGTGTTCCGGTTATTCCTTGCAGTATTTATGGGAATGATTGTGAAGGGTACGGCGCAGGTTCATAAATCCTTGCAAGAAGTCAGCATGATCGATAGCTTTACAAATGCTGAAAATGTCCATATTCAGCAGGCGAACGGGGATCATCTCTGGATCACTACGCCTCTCAAAGTCATTCGATATAACTCTGCGGAAGTAGAGGATTACAATAAATTTCGAGGTATTCCATCTGAAATCGGGAAACAATACAGTGCTACTTTGACAGATTCCAGGGGTCAGGTGTGGCTTACCGGAGACAAAGGAATTGCTGTTCTCGAGAGCGGAAAACAGGATTTTAGATATGTTAGTTCCATGCCCGGGAAGGTCTATGAGATGCTGGAGGACCCGGCGGGTCAGTTATGGCTGGCTGCAGAAAACGGTGTTTTCAAGCTGAACGTCGATTCTAAAGCAAAGGATTTTGGACTGTCAAGATTTGTTTCTGAAAATACTCAGGCAAGCACATCCACTATTTTTAACGATGAAATCATCTTTGCCGGGCCAAATGCTGTTATTGCCNTTAATAGAAAATCCGGTAAATTCAGACGTCTTAAAACTTCGTATTATGAAAATTTGGAGTTTACAGCACTTTTACCACTCAGCAATAAATTGTTGCTGGCTACCAACAGGCAGGGGATGTTCGAATTCGATGCACAACTGGACAGATTTCAGAAAATCTACAGGTTACCATTCGATCTTACCAGAGGTCATATAACAGATTTACTCAAGACCAACGAAAAAATCATTGCCCTGACCCGTGACAATGGCGTGTACAAATTTGATGAGGAACTAAAATTTATTAAAAAAGAGGAAAGTTTTCCGAAGCAATTATTTGCAGCCCAGTTAAATGATGAAAATTTACTCTGGTTAGTTGGAAATGACGGACTCTATCTGAAAAATCTATCTTCAGAATCCATTTGGCAGCTACACCATGATCCTGCGAAATATTCGAGTCTGGCAGGCAATAGATTGAGTGCCATGGCCACAGATTCTCGTGGATACGTGTGGTTTGGAACCAGTGAAGGCCTGAGTATCTGGAATCCTGAGACCGATCGCTATAGTCATATCAAAAATTTAAACTATAAAAAGGCCCGACAGAATCCCGATAAGATAACTTCCATTGCTGCTAACGGACAATATGTTTGGGTGGCGACCAGTGAAGATGGCGTGTATAAGATTAATATTAATACACTTCTTAGAGCTCATTATGCACCAACCGCACTTTACAAAACAGAGGTTCTGGAAGCTAATACCTTATTTATTGATTCTTCTGAAAATACATGGATTGGTGGCGAGGCCGGCTATTTGACCAGGATTAGTACTTCCAATGAGATTAAAACCTTTCCGCTAAAAGAAGTTCAGGCAATTGCAGAACTCGGACCCAGGAAACTGATCGTCGCAACCAGAAATCATGTCCATTCCATAGATCCCATTAGTGGTCGTATTAGCGATCTTGATAAGCTTACTGCCAGCGAAACGATGCATTATTATGCGATCAATCAATTGTACATCACGCAGGAGGGTATGGGCTTATTTGCAACAGAAGGAACAGGTTTGATCGCGTACAATTTCGAAACCGAAGCTTTAGAGATCTTTGATGAAGACTTTGGTTTACCGTCTAATAATGTAGAAGGAGTGATCGTGGAGGATGAAAATTACTGGATCTCTACAGAAGAAGGTCTTGCCAGTTATGATCCAAGCGAAAAGAGCCTGAGAGTTTTTAGTGAATTGAACGGACTTACAACGTCTGAACTAACTACAGGTTTTACTAAAATGACGAACGGTTCCCTTGTTCTGGGGACAGCGAAAGGGGTTAATATATTTAAGCCGAAAAGTATGCTGGCGCAGCAGGAGCTGAAACCTGAAGTGGAATTTAGAACTCTTATGCAGGCTTCAGTTCGTAATGAAAAGCAAAGAAGAATCTCATTGTTGAGTGGTTCGATCATCGAAGTAAAAGAAAACACTGGTTTTCAGGTAGCATTTCAGGGATTATCATTCTGGTCTCCAGATGAATTACTTTATAGCTGGAGAATGCAGGGAATCGAAGATGAATGGTCCAAACCTTCAAAAGTGAATTCAGCGAGTTATGCCAGTCTGCCTCCGGGAAATTACATGTTTGAAGTAAGGTCAAAACTACCAAATTCCAGTTGGTCTGAAGTCAAGCAAATTCCCGTAGAAGTCGCAGCAGTTTCAGGGGGAATTGGAGTGGTGTATCTATTTATGGGAATTGGAATTATAGCGGCCGTGATCATATTTGCATATGTATTCGTGCTTCGTTCGAGAAATGCCGACAGGCAGGCCAGGGAAGAACTTAGAGCAAAACTGCAACAGGAGTTTAAGAAACCTGTAGAAAGCGCGGTACAATCCTTAAGTAAGATCTCAGCTTCTACCGATGCCGACAATCAGGAGGATTTACAACGATATGCTGCAAGGTTTGATGATCTTTTTAACCAGATCCTGAATTTCAATTATCAAGAATCTGTTTTTGAAATTTCCAGTATAAAATTAGACGCACATCTTCCAGAGGTAGTAAATGAGATCGAACCGGTCTACAAATTGAAAGATCTTGATTTGATCGTTAATAACCATTGGGGAGAAGAACCTTTTTATTACAATCTCGAGATGCTGGATAAGATCTTTTTTAGTTTGATATCGGGTAGTGCCGGCTATTCGGTTAAAAGAGGAAAGATTATTGTAAATCTTATTCGCACTGGAGTTGGAGATTTAAAAGTTCAGATCACAGATACCGGAAAAGGAATCCCTGAGCAGGATATTAANGTGCTGGAAAAGAAGCGTAGTCTGGATCAACGAATGAAATTTAGAGATAAGAGCGGACTTCGTTATATCCTTAAAGCTATGGAGCTTATTAATAAAGCAGGGGGAAGCTTCAATTTTGAAACGCAGAGTAATGAAGGTTCCACATACACGGCTGTATTAAAGAACAGGCAGGAAGATTATCGCAGGGTGCCACAACGTGCTGCCGGAATCCTTCAGTCTAAAAGCACTCAGAAAGCAATTTCTGAATCTCTTCCGAAGGAAATTGAGAATATTAGTGGCAGTAAGATATTGATCATTGATTCTGAAACTTCTTCCAGGGAGATATTAGCGAATTCCATAGGGCAGCATTGCCAGGTTTACCAGGCGGCAACGGCTGAAGAAGGCATTGAAAAAGCAAGTATGATCTTCCCAGATATCATAATTGCAGCGAGTATGCTATCAGATATGAACACTATTCAGCTATCTAAAATGCTTAGGCGTAATCCTGCACTCAATCATATCAATATTTTTATGATCACCAGCGAGGGACAGCAATTTGATACAGAACAGGTAGCTGAAATCTCAGAACTTATCAGTGAACCTTTGAANATGACATTANTNATGAAAAAGATCGCTTCAACTTTGAAAAGTCAGCAGGAATTTCGAGAAGGCTTTATCAAAAGTCATTTGCAAAGTGGTGACATAGTATACAAGTCTGAACGTGAAAAAAGGTTTATTCAGGAATCAAAACAGACTATCCTTGAAAATATCGAAAAAGATAATTTCACCGTGCACGATCTCAGCGCTTCCTTAGGTATTTCGAGTAACACATTGTTTATGAAACTTAAAAGTCTGGTGAATCTTTCGCCTCAGGAATTTATAGAATTCGTACACGCAGAATACGGTAGAGAATTGCTGAACGATGGAGATTTTAATACAATGGAGGTTGCCTACAAGGCTGGATTTTCGAGTCCAAAACGCCTTCAGGAAAGTCTGAAAAAGTTCTACGGAAAAGATTATAACTCTATTGTAGAGCGATAATTTATTCTGTCGATTACATAGAAAAGCCTGTTCGTCAAGAACAGGCTTTTTGCATTCTAATTATAGTAATTTATCCTACCAGTTGTAGTTCACTAAAATCCTTCTTTATGATCATACTTTTTTCTTCAGCATTGTATTGAAGTGTTTCTAACGGCACTTCTTCATTTTCGTAGAATACTCGTCTAATTTCAAATGGAAGTCCGTGCAAATTAAGTTTAAAGCTGTCATAGGAAGCTGAGAACTTTCCGCTCTTATGCTGCTGAATGATCACCTCATCTTCTTTGCCTGTTAACTTAAATGTACGAAGGCTATAAATATTTTGGCGGTATTCATACCCATCATGCGCATCTTCGTAAAACTCAGAATTCTCTTTTCCNAGTTTGTAATATACATCAAGCGTCATTTGTTCGATCTCTACCTGATCTACATATTGCTGNATNGGGTATTTAGGAATAATCGCTCCGGCCTTGATAAATATCGGTACNATATCCAGTGGTGCGTCAACCCAAATTTCTTTACCACCATTTACCAGGTCGTCACTCCAGAAGTTGTACCACTGGCCTCTTGGAATATACATTCTTCGTCCCTGTACATTTGGCTCCTGAATTGGGCATACCAGGATCTGATTTCCAAAGATAAATTCATCAGCTCTATAATGGGTTTGCACGTCTTCCTGGTCAAAATACACCAGAGGTTTTAGAATTGGCTGACCTTCCTGTACGTAGTTATAGAACGCGGTATATAAATATGGCAATAGCTGATAACGTAATTCTACGAACTTCCTGCTAATATCAAGTACGTCCTCACCAAAGAACCATGGTTCCTGTTCGCCATGATCTCCCGAGGAATGAACCCGGCAGAAAGGATGAAAAATTCCAAGTTGTATCCATCTGGTATAAAGTTCTCCGGAAGGCTGCTCGGCAAAACCGCCAATATCAGATCCGGCAAAGCTCATTCCGCTCATACAAAGTCTTTGTATCTGGACATTTGCAAGCCATAAATGTTCCCAGGTAGCTACGTTGTCACCTGTCCAGGTTGAAGTATAGCGTTGTCCTCCAGAATAATTTGCTCTGGTGATAATAAACGGACGCTTCGGAAAATTGAACTTTTTAACTCCTTCATAGGTAGCTCTCGCCATCTGCATTCCGTAGATATTATGAGCTTTTCTATGGCTACATGCATGACCATCATAATCATGTCTAACATCCAGCGGAAAAGTTTTTCCTGGAACCTCCATCACTGCAGGTTCGTTCATATCGTTCCAGACTCCTTTTACTCCAATTTCACCAATAAGTTCTCTGTACAAACCGCTCCACCACTCTCGTACATCGGGATTAGTGAAATCTGGAAAGTAACATTCTCCCGGCCAAACCTTACCTCGCATGTATGGTCCATCTGCCCGGCGGCAGAAATAGTCTTTGTCNAANGCTTCTTTAAAAACATCATAGCTCAGGTCTATTTTAATCCCTGGATCAATGATGGCAACGGTTTTAAAACCGTCTTCTTCCAGTTCACGAACCATTCGTTTAGGATCTGGAAAAAATTCTTTGTTCCAGGTGAAGCAACGGAAACCTTCCATGTAGTCAATATCCAGGTAGATCGCATCACATGGAAAATTCAATTCCCTGAATTTTGAGGTGATCTCCTTGACCTTGCTTTCTGGATAATAACTCCATTTACACTGGTGGAATCCCAATGCCCACATTGGTGGTAATTCTGGTTTACCGGTAAGATCTGTATACGTTGTGAGGACATCGGTCATTTGCGGACCGTAAATGAAATAATAATTCATCTCCCCGCCATCTGCCCAGAAGCTGGTTACGTTTCGTCGTTCACTACAAAAATCAAAATGTGTTTTAAATGTATTGTCGAAAAAGATTCCGTAGGAAATATTCTGTTGAAGCCCCATATAGAAAGGAACTGCTTTATAAAGTTCGTTTGTATCCTTTCCGTAAGCATATTGATCTGTATTCCAGAGGCTCAGTCTTTTACCCTTCAAATTAAAGTTGGTGGGCTTGTCTCCAAGTCCGAAAAAGCTTTCCTGGTCTTTCGAAGATTTGCTCATTTTCACAAAGTTCCCCCCAAACTCAAAACTTTCTTCCCAGTGAAACCCTAGTTCGTCTTCCAGAATGATCTTGCCACTATGTTCATACATACCCACACGCAGATCGTCCTTGGCCACTTTACAAATGAACTTTTCAGTCTTTACAACAACGTGTGTGTCGTCTTCTGAAATTTCCAGGTGGTTAAAACCATGAGGATGGTTTTGATCTACTGCATATGAAAAGTCATTCTCAAAAATACCATTCGTGGTATATCGAAAACGCATCATGTTATCCCGAAGTATCGTTAGCTGCAGCCTTACACCATTTTTAGTGATAAAATTGACGGTATCCTGATCGTGTTCGTGAGATATCAGGCCCGAAGGGTATAAATTCCCCTTATGTTCAAGTTCTGTATTCGTAATCATTTTTCTTAGCTTCTAATTATTCCGGCGATCAAAATTTGAGGCCAGAGGATGTTTTTTTTTTGATATTATGCTAGTTTGAAGACCACTGTTGCGAGTGGAGGAATAGTAATTTTTGCTGAATATTCTTTCCCGTGGAAAGCTTCTTTATCGATCTTAATAGCATTATTCGTCACTCCAGATCCTCCGTATTTCGCAGCATCTGAATTGAATATTTCTTTTAGCNTTCCATTCTTCGGAAGACCAATAGTATATTCTTTCANGACAGTGGGAGTAAAATTACAGACAACGGCCAGTATTTCTTTTTCTGAAGTTCCCTTTCTCAGATAACTGATTACCGAATTCTGATTGTCATCAAATGAGATCCATTCAAATCCTTCTTCACTGAACTGATTATCATATAATGCAGGTTGTTTTTTATAAAGTATGTTGAGGTCGGTAAGTGCTTTCTTGATACCATGATGAGAATCCTGCTCCAGCAAGTGCCAGTCCAGGCTGGTATTGTAGTTCCATTCTGCATACTGTCCCAGCTCAGCTCCCATGAATAAAAGTTTCGCTCCGGGATGGGTATACATATAACTATACATCAATCTCA
>FUFK010065512.1_pt1 | contig 13103 bp, 14 predicted proteins | sample 1021851 | NCBI WGS metagenome assembly FUFK01 (sample SAMEA51879418, study PRJEB19060) | metagenome | reverse complement strand
TAATCACGATACTTTTTTAACTTCAGTATCTAGATCATCTTTAAAGTTAGGCATTACTTTTTCAGTGAATAATTTAATACTTTTCATACAATCTTCATGTTTAACACCCGGAAAGTTAGACCANACTTGAAGATTTTGAAGATTTAGCTCTGATTGAAGTTCTTTTATCTTATCTGTTACGTATTCAGGAGTACCAAATAACATATTTCTCTTGTGTAAAAACTCATAGTTAAGAAGATCTAATTTCCCTTCTGTTTGTGGGAGTTCTTCACCTGGATCCATATGATTTCCTAGACCTCTCCAATGACAAACCCATCTCATATAATTTACCATGTGTTCACCAGCTTTCTCTTTNGCTTCTTCCATTGTATCTGCAACAAACATATCTCTAACAAGAGTTACTCCTTCTCCCAAAGGAACATTTTTTTTNGTAACTTCTGATCTTTTATTTTTGTATGCTTCAAATCTTATTTTGAGTGCTTTTACAGTAGGTATCCACATAATTACNTTAATATTATTTTCTGCAGCCCACTCAATAGATCTTATNCCATCAACAACTTGATGTATTGGAGGATGTGGATTTTGATATGGCTTAGGCAGAACACTAATTTTTTTCATAGTGCTATCTTCCATATTCATAAATTCTTCACTAGGTGGACTCATATCNTGTTGCCACACATAGTTAGGTGATGGATAAGTATAAAATTCTCCTTCGTGATTAAAAAATTTTTCTGACCAAGCTTTTTTTAAAATTTCTAATGTCTCTGCAAACAATCTAAAGTTTTTTGCCTGATCTTTTAAATCTGCTTCTTTATTTAGATTTATTGCTTCTCGACCATAAACTCCTCTGGCAACACCAACTTCTACTCTTCCTTTAGAAAGTTGATCAAGTGTAGCGATATCTTCTGCCAATCTTATTGGGTTATGAAAAGTAATTACGTTTGCAGCTTGTCCTATTCTTATATTTTTTGTTCTTGCTGCAGCATCTGCTCCTAACATTAAGGGATTAGTACACGACTCCATTCCCTCATGATTAAAATGATGTTCTGTAAACCATATTGAATTCCAATTATTTTGATCACAAAATTCTGTGATTTCTTTAGTCTCATCTAATAGCTGGTGATATGGTTTGTGAGTCCAATTTGTGGTATTACAAAAATAACCAAACTTCATTAAAGCCTCCTTTAAAAATTAATTTAAAGACGACCGATCCCACTTTCGTATAAGATTTTACGACGAGTTATGTATCGCTTTATATGACAATATTATTATTCTTATCTTTGATATTCAACGAATTTTTTTAAAGACTTATTTAGAAATTTATCATATCTGATGCCACCGTTACTAAATCTTCGCTTATTTAAAAAGGAAAGATTCATTTTAAAGTCATAAGAAGGCTCAAAAAAGAAAGGAACAGAGAGCCTTTTTTGCTTATTCCACAATACCCTATGATTTGTTGCTTTAAACTTGCCTTTGCTTAAATATTCTAGCGCTCTACCTGTATTCACTACCAAGGCATTTTTATTGAAAGGAACATCATGCCATTTTTTTGTTTTTCGGTTTTGAACTTGAAGACCACCTTTTTTATTTTGATATAAAACTGTGAAAATACCACTATCAACATGTGTTTCACATCCAAGTGCGACCCCATCTTGTTTNGATATTTCAACTGGTTTAGATTGATTTGGGTAATAATTAAATCNTAAAGTGCTNAGTGTTTTTAATCTTGAAAAAACTTTTTTAGATAAATTGGGGTCCTTTTTGTAAATCTTTATAATACTTTTAAACAGAGTTTCGCTTAAATTAAATAAATTTTCAAAATAATCTGCTAGTTTTTCAATAGATTGCTTATTAAATGACCTCTCTATACTTAAATGCTCGATGTATTGATTTCTAGTTTTTTTTGAAAAATCCTTTGTTACTTTTAAGTCACCTAAGTCTAATCCTTCTTTTCCATTAACATCATTTGGAAAATATCCTCGATAAATATTTTTACTCTTTTTATTCCATTTCTTTGGAGCNAATTTNAATTTATTGTTCTTATTTGATTTAAAAAAATTTTCTCCGATTTTGCATACTTTATTTATTTTTTTTAATTTTATTCCATGACCAACTATTTGAAAAAAACCAACCTCAACACAAGCTTTTTCAATTTCCCTTGTAATTTTTAATGTTGCTTTTGAATTGAAGTTATTTTTTAGAATAGGATTTATATTTATTGTTGGAATATAATTTTTTCTTATCATCTATTCGCTGGTGTATCTGTAGCAATCATTTGTCCTCGGACTTTTTCTCTAAAATAAATATANACGCCAGCACCAATAATTATTGATGCACCTAGAAAAGTTCTTGGCACTGGTATTGTTTCAAATAATATATAACCAGCTACCATTGCAAACACTATGTATGAATACTCAAATAATGAAACCACAGAAGGTGAGGCAATACTATAGGCAGTAAATACACAAAAAAATGAAATCGAAGCAACTATTCCCATAATTAAAACATAGGGCCANGCCTCTCCTGGATTAGTAAACCATTCTCTAACAATAAATTGCAAAGTTGGATCTGTAAAAGTGTTAAATTTTCCATCGCCGCTAACAAAAAATATTACCAAACTTGCAAATAATGCAAAAATATAAAGCCAAGTCATTTGAGTATAAATACTATCTTTATCGGATGTATATTTTGTTATTGTCATTGAGATTGAATAGCAAAGCGCACATGCTACAGGTGCTAATTTAAAGAAATTAAAATCATCTAAAGATGGATTTAAAACAATCAATACTCCAATAAATCCAACTACAATTGCACTCCATCTTCTAATTCCAATTTTTTCTTTTAAGAAAAATTTAGCAAACATAGACATAAAGAACGGGCAGGAGAAAAATAGTGCACTTGTCATAGCAAGTGTCATAAAAGTCAGTGAAATATAAAAAAAACTAAAACCAAAGAAAAAACATACAACTCGAATTAGTGTTAATAATGGGTAATGGGTTTTTAAAGATATTGTTTTTTTAGTTATTAAAACAAAGGATAGCAAAAATACTGATTGTATAAGGGTTCTTCCAAAATAAAGCTCAAATAAAGCAATATCCTCAAAAATAAATTTAATTAAAGAGTCTTGTATTGAAAAAAAAGCCATACCAGTCATTATAAAAAAAATTCCTCTGGTATTTTGGTTTGTGTCCATGAGACACCTATATCAAATCAGTGGTGATAATAATATTAATTATTTAAAATTGCCTCTGAGCCTTTTTCAGCAATCATAAGTGTAGGAGCATTTAGGTTTGCACTTGGTATTTCTGGTATCACTGATGCATCAATCACTCTTAAATTTCCAATCCCATTTACTTTCAAATTTTGATCCACTACTGCCATATCATCAACTCCCATTTTGCATGTTCCACAAGGATGATATGCAGTGTCTGCTTTCGATCTAATATATTCATTTAATTCATCATCTGACTGTGCATCAAAACCTGGCCCAACTTCATCACCAGCGTGCTCTGCTAAAGCTGGCTGTGATAGAATTTTTCTTGCAACATGAATACACTCTCTTGTTTGTTTAAGATCTTCTTCTTCTTTTAAATAATTAAATAAAATTTTAGGATAATCGTATGGGTCTGAAGAATTAAGTGTTATTTCACCTCTACTTTTTGGATGATTTGGACTTGCATGTAATTGATAACCATGTGAATCAGGATCTTCTAGGCCATGATTTATCACAAATGATGGAAAAAAATGAAATTGAATATTAGCAACTTTTCTATCAGGCGATGATTTTGCAAAACCACCAGCCTCTAAAAATGATTTTGAGCAGGGTCCAGATTTAAACATAAACCATTGCATACCTGCTAAAATTTTAGGTATTAATTTTGTGTATGTGTAAAGTGTATTAGGAGTTTTACATTTTTGTTGTATGTAAGTTTCAAGATGATCTTGTAAATTTTTTCCAACACCCTTTGAGTGATGAATAACTTCAATACCATTATCTCTAAGATGGTTTTCGTCGCCTATACCAGATAACATTAATAATTGTGGAGAATTTATAGATCCTCCACTCAAAATGACTTCCTTATTCGCATAAATCTTTTCAACTTTGTTATTTATTTTTACTTGAAGACCAACTGCTTTTTTTCCCTCAAATAGTATCTTTTCTACAAATGAGTTTTTTAAAATATTTAAATTTTTTCTATTNTTAACAGGGTTTAAATAATACTTGGCNACTCCAGCTCTCTCGCCTTGATGCATTGTAGTATCAAACATGCCAAAACCTTCTTGTTCCTCNCCATTCATATCTATATTTGTTTTGTGACCTGCTTCAGCTGCAGCATCAATAAATGCTTTAAATAATGGATTTGAATTTTTAGATANATTTACTGGAAGGGGTCCCAATGAACCTCTGTATTGATTTTCACCTTCAGACCAAGTTTCAATCTTCTTAAAATAAGGAAGAACTTTATCATAAGACCAGTTATCTAAACCAAAATTTTCCCATCTGGTGTAGTCATCTCTATTACCTCTTACAAAAACCATCCCATTGTGAGATGAGCATCCTCCAATCATTTTTCCTCTAGGGCAAAAAACACGTCTATTGTTTAAATATGGTTCAGGTTCTGAATAATATTTCCAATTATATTTGGGGTCATGCATTGTATATAGAAGAGCTAATGGCATTTTAACCTTCCAAATATCACTAGATCCACCTGCCTCAAATATAGCTACAGAATTATTAGCATTCTCAGATAATCTGTTAGCTACTACACATCCAGCTGAACCAGCACCAACTATTAGATAATCAAAAGCTTGCATTTAATTTGGATGATCACCCTCGACTGCAATCCTGTCCATAACTCTTTCATGGCCCAATCCTCTGCCAGGAAAAAAATCAGTCAAACCTTGGTGAAGGGTGCTTCTATTGTCCCAAATTGCTACAGCATTTTCAGTCCATTTAAANCTGCATGTAAAATCAAGTCTTTCTTGATGTAAAAATATTTCATTTAAAATATCTGAACTTTCATTTTCATCTAAATCTAAAATTCTTTTAGTGTACATTGAATTTACATACAAAATTTTTTTTCCTGTTTCAGGATGAGTTCTAACTACTGGATGGGAATTTGAATATTCATCTAGATTACCATTCCCTTCCATTTCCTTATATGCATCAACAAATGCTGCTGCCCCTAGAGAGCTATGAATGGCTCTCTTATCATTAACCTTATCTTTAATTTTATCGCTTAATGTGTCGTAAGCGATTTCCATATTAGAAAACATTGTATCTCCACCAACTGGTGGAACTTTAATTGATCTTAAGATAATTACTTTTGTTGGTTTAGGATTATAACTTACATCAGTATGCCAAGTTTCACCCCATTGTCTTTTTTCTTCTGGAGCTTTAATTATTCTTAATATTTCAGGATAATCTTTTCTTCCTTTAACATAAATNTGTCTTTCTAATGGACCAAAATGTTTTGCTAAATTTATCTGTTCTTNCGATGTAATATCTTGATCTCTAAAGAAAAGAGCTTTGTGTTCTAATAATAGATTATTTATCTTCTTCCAATTTTCTAAAGAGCTATCTTTTAAATCGATGCCTTTTACTTCTGCACCTAATGCNCCTGATACTAATTTAATTTCCATTGTTTATTTTTTTAACCTACCAGATAATTCTAAATTTTCAGACTTAAAACTTGNTTTATTTTCNTNAATAAATTCACCCATNATTTTNAGCTTATCTTCCTCNAATTCNGTNACCTTTCTTTTNCCCAAGTCAATATAAAGGGANAAACTCTCCATAGTNGCAGCAAGAGTTTTAGTNTCTTTTTCGTACATTTCACATTTTAAATGTAATCTTTTTTTATCGTGATCAAAATGTGTGCAATATACCTCTACTTCTTGATTTTCTTTAACCTCATTATTGTAAGTGGTTCTAGTTTCAACAACCATAGTACTTCTCAGATTTGATTTTGCATTTTCACCACCCATTTGAAATTTATTAAGCATCGTTTCCCATGCTTGATCAAAGATTAAGATATAATAAGCCATATTCATATGTTCATTATAATCTGTCCACTCTTTGATTATTTTTCTAGTTGCTAGATGATACGACATTTTTTATCCTTTATTAATTTTATCAGCTATGAGTATTTTTCTTTTCATTTCTCTAAGGACTGGTTTTTCAATTAACTTACCATCTATAACTACTAAACCTGTATTTGAATTGTTAAATTCTTCTAATATTTTTTTTGCCTTAGTAATTTCATCTTTTGGAGGTGTAAATACTTCATTTAAAATTTGAATTTGTTTGGGATGAATAGAGCCTTTTCCAGTAAATCCAAGATTTCTNACTTGTTCAGCTTCTTTCCTCATTCCATCCATGTTTTCTAAATCTAAATAAGGCACATCTATAACGTCTACACCGACACTAGCTCCCGCATGAACCAACTTTGATCTTGCGTGAACAAGATTTTCCCATTTATTCTCAACTCTTAGCTCTGCTGCCATATCAACTCCACCAAAATATAAAGCNACAATTCTCTTGCTAGCATGAGCAATATTATAAATATTTTCTAAAGCTTCATTTGTTTCCATTATAACATGAAGATCGGTATCTAAATTACAGTCTGTAAGNAGATCGTCTATAAATGTTATTTCATCTGGTGTTTTAACTTTTGGTAACATAATAGCCTTTAGATTTACTTTACTTGANATAAAAGCTTCTAGATCTAAAAGACCAAATTTAGTTCTTTGATTATTAAACCTTACAACNAGTTCTACATCATTTTTAACTTCGAGCGTTTTAAGAGCTTCTATAGTATTTTTTCGGGCTTGTTCTTTATCATTTATTGCTATCCCATCTTCTAATTCAATACAAACCATATCAGCACCTGATGCAATCGCTTTTGGAAACATTTCAGGGTGAAGNCCTGGTGTAAANATAAAACTTCTTCTTACTTTTAATTTATCTAAGTCCATCTTAATTTTTATAATCTGGCTCTTCTTTNTCTAAAATGATCCTNATTTGAGATAAAAATAAATTTGCAAAATCTGTAGGAAAATTTTCATGCTCCTCTGCAGTTTTTTCTGCAATTTCATGGCTTACAACATTAAGTTCCTGGTTTGTTGATAGAGCTGTAAGATATGTTTCTGCTGCTCTCTCAAAATAATAAAGAGAGTTAAAACCTTCAGCCACTGTTCTTCCTGTGGTTAAAATTCCATGATTTGCAAGCAACATGTGTTGTTTGTTTCCTAAAGCATTTGCCATCTTAATGGACTCTTCTTCTAGTCCTAGACCTCCAAATTCTTTGAATGCAGATACTCTATTGTAAAACATCATTGTATTTTGATCGATAGGTTTCATAACAGGATCTTTAAGAGTGGAGAGGGCAGTTGCATATTTTGAGTGAACATGAAAAATGCATCTTGCATGAGGTGCTTTTTCATGTATCGCGCTATGTATATATAGAGCTGTTGGATCAATTATGTCTGGTTTATTCTTTAGTTCTTCCTTATTTTCTTTAGTCACCAAGATTAAATCACTTGCCTTCATATTACTAAAATGAATGCCTGCCTTATTTACGTAAAAATCAGAAGAGTCAGGGACGCATGCACTAAAATGGTTTGCAACACCCTCATGCATATTTAGTCTTGCTGTCCATCTAAAAGTTGCAGCTAATTCNTTNTGTAATTCAGATATTTCCATTTGTATGATTTTAAAATATAGTTGAAAAATAAATTATGAACAATAACGTTTTTATCTCATGCGCGGTTACTGGGTCTGGAGATACTGCAAGCAAACATCCTGATTTACCAAAAACTCCAGAGCAAATAGCTAAATCAGCAATAGAAGCAGCAAAAGCAGGAGCTGCAATTGCTCATATTCATGTAAGAGAAGAGGATGGAACGCCAAGCAGAAGGCTAGAATTATATAAAGAAGTAGTAGATAGAATTAGATCAAGTGAAACAGATGTTATTTTAAATTTAACAACTGGGATGGGTGGAGATTTAGACATTGGTCAAGGTAAAAATCCATTAGAGTTTGGTCCAATGACCGATATGGCAAATGTGATGGAAAGAATTGCTAATGCAGAACAATTTTTACCTGAAATTTGTACTCTAGACGCAGGTACATTAAATTTTGGAGACGGTTCAGTAATTACAGTTAATACACCAAATGATTTAAGGAAGGCTGCAAAAAAATTACAAGAGATTAAAGTTAAACCAGAAATAGAGGCATTTGATTTAGGAAATATGTGGTTTGGATCACAATTGTACAAAGAAGGTTTGCTTGATGATCCACCAATGTTTCAAATGTGTTTAGGTATTCCTTGGGGAGCTCCCGCTACCCCACTAGCAATGCAAGCTATGAAAGACATAATGCCTAAAGAAGGAGTGTGGTCAGGTTTTGCAATATCAAAAAATGAAATGCCATTTGTAGCTCAAACAGTTGTAATGGGAGGAAACCCAAGAGTAGGTTTGGAGGATAATTTGTATTTATCAAAGGGCAAACTAGCAACAAATGCTCAATTAGTAGAGAAAGCAATTAGGATAGTTACAGATCTTGGAGCATCAATAATGACAGCAGAGGAAACTAGGACAAAACTTAAGCTTGTTAAACACAAGTAATGTTAAATATTAAAAAAGTTGCTGTAGTTGGAACAGGTGTTATCGGAATAGGGTGGATTATAAGATTTCTAGCTCATAATAAAATCGTTTATGCTTATGACAAAAATCTTAAGCAAAAGAAAATTTTAATAAACGAAATCAAAAGAGCACTCCCATATGTAAAAAAACTTTTTAACAAAAAAAAAATAAATTTAAATAATTTAAAATTTTATCTTATCTTTAGAAGAAGCAGTTAAAGATGCTGATTTTATTCAAGAATGTGCACCAGAGAATTATAATTTAAAAACTGTTTTAATGAGGGAAATTTCTAAAAGTTGCAAAAAAAATGTTTTAATTTCATCAAGTTCTTCAGGATTGTTGCCATCAAAGATTTTTTCAAAATGTAAAAATATTCAGAGAGGCATNATTGGCCATCCATTCAATCCTGTATATTTGTTACCTTTGGTAGAAATAGTTCCTGGTAAAAAAACTAGTGAGAAATCTTTAAAAATTGCAAATAAATTTTATAAGTCAATTTCAATGAATCCNATAGTTCTAAAAAAAGAATTACCTGGTTATTTATCTGATAGACTTCAAGAAGCCTTATGGAGAGAGGCGNTNCATATTATTAATGANGGATANGCTACAACTGAGGATTTAGATAGAGCTATAGAGGATGGTCCCGGTTTAAGATATTCTTTAATGGGAACATTTTTAACCTTCCATTTAGCGGGTGGAAAGGCTGGGATGAAGCATATGTTAGAACANTTTGGGCCAGCATTAAAACTTCCATGGACTAAGCTTAAAGCGCCAAAATTNTCAAAAAAACTCTCAGAAAGGTTGATTTCAGGNACAAAAAAACAAGCTANAGGAAAATCAATNAATCAACTGTCAAATATAAGAGACGAGTATTTAGTCAACTTACAACTATTTAGAAAAAAATATGAAAATAAAATTAGAAAATAGATATCTAAAGAAAAATTAAAATGGTAAATTAAATANATGGACTTCAANCANTTCTTAACNAGCTATATGCCAGATACAAATGTNGGTTCNAAACAACATTTTAAAAATATGTTNGAAGAATGTGTTGTTGCNGAGAAACTTGGTTATGNAACAGTATCAATTCCTGAACATCATTTAATAAATTTACTTATGATGCCATCACCTTTGCAGATGGCTGTAAAAATTGCATCTATCACAAAAAATATTAAAATCACNACTGGAATAGTTGTTTTNCCTCTTCANGATATGAGAACATATGCNGGTGAAGTTGCAACAGCAGATATTTTAACTGATGGCAGGTTAATTTTAGGTGTTGGAAGAGGTGCTTTTGCTTGGGAAATGCAAAGATTAGGAACTCCTATTGAAAAATCAAAGGAAAAATTTATAGAGTCGCTCGAGGTTTTACAANTATTGTTAAAAAATAAAGAGGTTTCATATAAAGGTAAATTCTATGATTTTGAACCAATTACTATAATGCCTCGACCAATAAGTAATCCTGTGCAAATGATGGTAGCTGCCATGAATTTAGAAAGTATTAAAGATGCAGCATCAAGAGGATTTCATGTTCAGTCAACAGTATTATCGGGTACTAAAGATCTCTTATTAAGTAGAGTGAATGCGTTTAAGGAGGGTTGTACAAAGTTAGGAGAAGAGGGAAAACTACTTAAACTATCCATGCAACGTATGGCCTATTTAGCAAAAGATGAAAATGAGGCTAGAGAAAAAACGAAACTTGCTTATGAATATTACAAAAGATTCGATAATATGTTTACTGGCCCTGGTAAAGTATATGAAGGAAATATTGAAGCTTTGCCTAGAAAACAAACTTTAGATGAATTAAAAGAAAATCTTTTGATCTGTCCACTGAATGAGATGATTGATAAGTTAAGTGTCTATGCCGAAGCTGGAGTTGATGAAATTATTCTTAGTTCAAGTTTTGGTCAATCGCAAAAAGATTTAATAGAGTCGATGCATAGAATTGGTGAAAACGTAATTCCATATTTTAAAAAATCAAACATACAAGTAGCATAAATATCTATGAGTATCATAGATTGTAATTATTCAGTAACAGGATCAGGACCTGCAATTTTTTTTACCCATGGAGTAGGAGGAGCAGAGGATGCATGGAGGTTCATAGTTCCAAAACTCAAAGATAAGTTCACAGTTGTGACATATGATCTAAGAGGCCACGGAAAATCACCCGTAAGTAATAAAGATTTTAATCTAGATGATCTTGTTTTAGATCTTGAGAGAGTTAGAGAAAGAACAGGTATAGAAAAAGCCCATTTTATGGGGCATTCTCTNGGAGGAATGATTGCACCTGCTTATGCAAGNAAATTTCCNGACAGAGTAANTTCAGTAGGTTTATTGTCAACNGTGGCAGGAAGATCGGATGAAGATAAACAAAAAGTNTGGAATGTNATNTCTGATTTAAAAAATAANGGTGTTGAACAAACTTTAAAAAATTTAACCACGAGGTGGTTTACAGATGACTTCATAGAAAAAAATCCTGATCTTGTATCAAGAAGATTAAAACAGGTTATAGATACTGACAAAGATGTTTTTATNAATGTATTTAAAATATATGCAGAAACNGAGATGATTNCNTGGTTAAAAGAAATTAAGAAGCCATGTTTATTTATGACAGGAGAAAATGATGGAGGTTGTACACCTTTTCATAATGAAAGAATGTCAAATGAGATTGAAATTTCTAAATTGGTTATAATACCAAAGGTAAAACACTCTTTTTTGATAGAGGCTCCTGAGCAAATAACAAAAAACTTATTAGAATTTATTGAAAGTTTATAAAAACTTAATGCATTCTTAATGTATTTCCATCAACCCCAACCACTTGTCCTGAAATTCTAGAAGACTCATCTGAAATTAAATAGCAACACATATTTCCAATATCTTTCTCATAAACCCAAGTGTTNAGAGATGTCATAGAAACNAACTCACTCTCAACAGCTTTCTTAGAAATTTTTAAAAATTTTGCTTTATCTCTGATTACTCTNCCCATCCTATCTCCTTTGACAGTTCCTGGACAAATCGCATTTACTCTNATTTTNAATTTTCCTAATTCCATTGCTAAGGTTTTTGTCATACCCACNACTGCCCATTTACTTGCTGAATACGGAGATCTTAATGGAAAACCAAATATACCTGCAGTAGAAGATAGATTAACNACAGATCCACCTTTATTTTTTTTTAACATTGGAATTGCTAATTTTGAGAAAATAAAATGACTNATTACATTTATTTTTAATGTTTGTTCCCAATCTTTTGTCTTAAGTTTNTCCATAGTTCCAGTTGGACCTGCTACTCCAACATTATTAATTAGAGCATCAATTTTTTGTGTTTTTTTTTTAATTTCTTTAAAAAAATTANTCACATCGTTTTCATTTGAAGCATCACAATGAAAACTAAACAATCTTTTATTATTTAATGGATGTTTTTTTAATTTATTTATTGATTTTTGATCTATGTCACACAAAAATACTTTTGCACCTTTTTCAAGACACTCTTTTGCTGTCGCCCAACCAATCCCTGTAGCACCAGCAGAAATAATTATCTTTTTACTTTTAAAATTATATGACATTATTTTATTTAATCGGCTAAACCGTCAGATCTAACTTTATTTCTTTCTATATGTATGGGCAACACCTTTCCATAAATTGCTTTAGAATGATCAGGTGTATTTACTCTCCATGGATCTAATACATATGCTGGTATACACATGTAACGTGAGGTTTTTCCTGTTATTTTGGTTACTCTATGCATAGTAAATCGTCCTTTAAATATTTGTAAATCACCAGGTTTTAGTTCAAGTTGCTTAACTTTTGAACGATCTCCATCTAACACTTTTTTTACTTCATCAAATCTTTCATTTCCTGGTTCTCTNATATTTGGACAATACTCAAATATNCCACCTTGCTCTGGTTTTTGTATCATAAGACTTAANGTAAATTCACAACTATCAAAATGCCAAGGNAATATACCATCNGGCTCCATTACATTATAAGCATGACAAGCTAANGGATCAGCCCATCTATAAATNGGAGAAATTCCTAGACAAGCAGATACAAATTTAAGTAATTCTTCAGTTTCGTAAAGAAATTTCATTTCCGAGTCCTCAGCAAAACAATCAGAGTTTAGATATCCATTGTATCTGTTCATAAATATTCTTTTTGGATGATCCTTTGGAAGAGAGAGGTCATCTTTTGCATAAAGATATGCATTGATACTTTCTTTAGACATATAAACTTCATCAAGCTGTTGCTCTAATTCTTTTCTCATAACTTCTAAAGAATTTGGTAAAATAAAGTTTGGGATTACCGAACAACTATCATTTTTTAATTCTGATTTACATTTTTCGATTATTTTTTTTATCTTAGGAGATTGTAAGTCATGAATAGGATATTTTTCTAAATCAACAATTTTGCCTAAGTTTTTTTTCATAACTAATTTATATAAATTATGAGCTTCTCAGC
>FUFK010045404.1_pt1 | contig 13103 bp, 14 predicted proteins | sample 1021851 | NCBI WGS metagenome assembly FUFK01 (sample SAMEA51879418, study PRJEB19060) | metagenome | reverse complement strand
TATTCTGTGGGTCTTTTTTGTATGGGTTAAATTCTTAAATATTCTTAAAAAGAGTCATACTTACTATTCCAAATACTTTCACTGAAATTTTTTCTTGTTAAAAAGAAAGTATAGAAGAAAATAAATATAAATCCTTTTACCAAGAATAAAAATAGAATGAACACTTCTGAGGATGTTAGGCNAGGAATAAACAGCTTTCCAAGTAATGCAAAAAACACACTTACAAGAACCGAGAATATAGTTAGGTTGTCAATATTTTTGAATGGAAGAACTAATAATTTTCTAAGATAATTGAATTCTTCACCCCATTTGTGAATCAAGTAATAATAGTTGTTTCCTATGGGGATAAAAAGAATTGGATCATCAGGACTTTTAATTTTGAATAGTTTCGATGGAGCCATTATCATAAAGTTATTGAGGTTGGTATCATGCTTCTTTTCAATATCACTTATTATTTTTGTAATATTTTTTGGGTATTCACCTTTGAATAAATTAGAATCTAAGAACCTTAACCTATATCTGACACATATGTTTTTTATGGTGTCTTTGTGAAAAATATTTTTTGTTTCCATCTCTTCAAATTTGAGTTGATTGAAACTTCCATTGTTNGTATCCTTTAATGATTGAGTTATTCTTTCTTTTTTAGAATCTTCTTTAGTCCAAATATTTTTAAGCAAAGAANTAAGCTCATTAGTNCTAATTTGCTTGTTTCTTTCTTGTAATAACTCTTCAAANAGNTTTACTTTTTTCATAATAATTTTAAATATAACTCANTACCAAAATTTATACCAAACAACACTAATTTTCAAGAAAACCACTTGTGTTTTCCAAAATAATTTTTTGGTACTATTTTTTTTGTTTTTAAATAATAATTTATTCCGCCAATTACGCTTTTTAAATAGGATTCTAGTGCAGGAATAACAATAAATTTATAAGGTAAAAAAGAAATAATTTTAGGCATATTTTGTAAGAAATAAGGGTAAACNGTTATTTTCAAATAAACTGATTCATTNTTTTTTGTTATTTCCCAAACAACATATGATTGCTCTTTTTCTTTTTCCCCTATTAATAAACTATATCCCTTCTTTTTATCCCATGATTTAAACTTTCTGATAAATGTAAGTCCGTTAAGGTAAATTAATTCGTCAATTGAATGTTCACCAGGCCATTTTATAATTTTATTGGATTTGCAAAACGGATGAAATATCTCAAGATTTGAGGGTGATGAAATTAAATCCCAGAGCGAATCTACCGAGGAGTTTATTTTTTCTTCGTAATATACTTTCCACTTATCCTTAATATTGTTTAAATCTCTCAATTAAATATTATAAATTTGAGTATCAAAAATAATGAATATGAAGCTTAATTTTTTATTAGTTTTTTTGACTTTATTAACAAGTTATTCATGTGATAAAAGCATTACTTATGTTAATTATGGAGATGATATTGATATTGAGTTAAGTTACTCTGAAAACATTGAAGATAATTTTGAGATAACTAATATTTCAGGTCAAATAATAGATGTTTGTCCCAAAAAGGGATGCTGGATGAATGTTAAAGTAAATACAGATACTGTTTTCGTAAAATTTAAAGATTATGGATTTTTTGTTCCTAAAACAGGAATTGAAGGTAAGCAGATTTTGATGTCAGGAAAGATTTTCAGAGATACAATTTCAGTAGATAGATTAAGACACTATGCTGAAGATGCAAAAAAATCAAAAGAAGAAATTGAGCTAATTACGGTTCCTGAATATAAAATTAATATGATTGCTAATGCTGTGGCAATTAGAGATAACTAATTGTATTCTATTTCAATCATAACCTCATTTCGTCTATTAAAAACTTTATATGGGCTGTTGTAAGAAACATAAAATAAATCTCCTACAGTCTTAATATTTAACTCTGACAACTTCTCGATTAACTTTTTTGAATGCATATTAAACTTTCCAGTATTTGAATATCCTCCATATCTAATGCATGCAAAATGTTTTGCTTCTGACTCGTAAATTATAACATTTTCGTCTTTTGGTTTTGAGATAGTTTCAATATCATATGATGCGGGCATAACAAATTCCATTGTATTAGAATTATCGTCATTTTTCATGTAGACGGGAGTAGTCATCGCTATCTTTTCACCCTTTGAGTTGTTACCACTAATAAATTGAAACAACTTATAAAAGTTACCATTAGCATTTCTTTGAGAAACAACTTTTGCCTTTAAAGAAGAATGATAAAATCTTATTTCAAAATCATCTTCAGAAAAAACCAGATCATATTTCTGGGTTTCATATTTAGTGGTACTTAAAATCATAAATAGTGTTAATAAAATATATTTCATTTGAGTTTAATTATTATTGCACCACCACGAGCGATTCCTCCATATCTATTTGTAGCGGAAAGTGATTTTAATATAGAAATACTTTTTACTTGTTGAGGATCTATATATGACGGAAAATCGGTTTGTAAAGAACCATCCACGTCAAAAATTGCATAGGCCTGGTTATTAATAGAGAGACTTCCTCCTCTGATTAATATTTTTGGATTTCCGTTAGCTACATTATCGCCAATAACTCTTATACCAGGAAATTTACCAACAATTACATCCAGAAGTGTCGTTGCTGCAGGTGAAATTGATAAACCCGCTGAGGGTTTTGATATGTTATTATTTTGGCTTCCGCAAGAACAGAAAATAATAAAGGCGGTTAAAAGTGTGTAGTGCTTTAGTTTCATATAATTTTAAGAACAAACCCTATGCCAGTTATTTTGTCAATACTATCAGTCTAATATAATTTTTATTAGGCTTAAAAAATAAACTATTAAATGCATTATCTTTGACCAATGAGATATTTAATTATACTATTTGTTACATTCGTATCAAACATCTATTCTCAGTCAGATTTTGGATCCTCCTTTGATCCAACGTATGGTATAGTTCAATCAAGTATTCCTCAAGACTATTACCAAGAGGCTAATGGTAAATCATCTGAGCAACTTAAAGAGGCACTGCATCAAATAATTTCAAACCATACAGTTTTTCCATATACTTCATCATCAACTGATACATGGGATATTTTACAATTATCAGATCAAGATCCTGAAAATCATGATAATATGATACTTGTGTATACAGGTCGATCACAAGATAAGGGATACAGAGATGGCAGTGGGAATTATTCCCAGTATGAAAACGGAAATGGTACACAAAATAATTCTTGGAACAGGGAACATGTTTGGCCAAAATCTCATGGTTTTCCAGATGAGGACGATAATGCCTANACTGATGTTCATAATTTAAAGCCAAGTGATCGCTCTGTTAATTCATCTAGAGGAACAAAAGATTATGATTATGGTGGTAGTCAGCACTCTGAGGCTTCAGACTGTCTAACTGATTCTGATAGTTGGGAGCCATCTGACTTTGTAAAGGGAGATATTGCTAGGATATTATTTTACATGGTTGTACGTTATGACCCTGGTTATGACCATAATAACAATAGTTTTGATTTAGAATTGGTTGATTATACAACACCAGGGAATAATGACCCTATATTAGGGAAGCTTTCTTCCTTAATTCAATGGCATTTTGATGATCCAGTTGATGACTTTGAAATCAATCGAAATGAGGTAATTTTTGGATTTCAACAAAACAGGAATCCATTTATTGATCACCCAAATTTGGTTAATTTTTTATGGGGAGAAAATATTGGTCAAAGTTGGAACGAAAATTTAAGTGTTAACAATGTTAACCTTGATGANGATTTAATTATTTTTCCAAATCCATCAAATGGTATTTTAAATTTTACGGAAGAACTTCAAAATGAAAAAATTGAAATATTTTCATTAACTGGTCAAAAAGTATTTGGCAGAGAAGCGACCAACACAAATTCATTAAAATTGAACTTAAATAGTGGTNTTTATTTACTAAAAGTTTCAAATAATCATAGGGTTATAAATTCTAAAATTATTATCAAATAAATGAATATAATCTTCATTTTTTTAGGTTTTCTTTTGTTAGTCGTCGGAGGTGAATTTATCGTGAGATCATCCGTAGCATTATCATTGAAATTTAATATTTCCAAGTTTGTTATTGGAATGACAATTGTTTCTTTTGCTACATCACTGCCGGAATTAATAGTTAGTGTTAACGCTGCATTAAATAATTCACCGTCTATTGCTATAAACAATGTAATTGGTTCAAATATCGCAAATATAGGCTTAGTTCTAGGGCTTATTTCTATTCTTGGGAAAATTACGGTAGATAATTATTTTTATAAGAGGGACTGGCCGTGGATGTTCTTCTTTTCTTTACTAATGTGGTTTTTCATATCACAAGACAGTGTTTTGAAAAAATATGAAGGTCTAATCCTTTTCTTGATATTAATATTTTTTACTTTAACTATTATAAAAAAATCCAATAATCTTGACTTTAAGGGAAGTATCGACGATGAATTATTAAAAACGTCAAATTTTAAAATTTTTGTATGGTTAATTATCTCATCGATTACTCTTTATTTTGGATCTGAATTTCTTGTCGATGGAGCTGTAAATCTTGCTAAACAAATTAGTATAAGTGAGGCAGTTATTTCAGTAACCATTGTTGCCATTGGAACTAGTGTTCCCGAATTGGCAGCATCCTTGGTGGCAATTGCTAAAAAAGAAGAAGGTATCTCTGTAGGAAACTTAATTGGGTCAAATATTTACAATATCGGATCTGTCCTTGGGATAACAGCAATGATTAAAGAGATTCCAATCGCTGAAGAAATAATTCAAAGAGATATTATATGGATGTTAATTTTTGCATTAATTGTAATTATACTAGCCATAATCCCACGAAAAAATTATTTAACCAGTTTTAAGGGTTTGATAATGTTTTCAATGTACTTATACTTTATCTATATAGCATTTGTACAATAAAAAAAGGGACTATTATTATAATCCCTTTTTTAAAAATCTTAAACTGATTTTTTAAGCTGACTTGACAGTCTTAATAATTCTAGCGGCAACTCTATAAGGGTCAGCATTTGATGCTGGACGTCTATCTTCAAGCCATCCCTTATATCCCTTTTCAACCGTCATAATCGGAATTCTTATTGATGCACCTCTATCAGAAACTCCATAACTAAATTCGGTAATTGATTGTGTTTCATGATCTCCGGTTAATCTTTGATCATTATAAGCACCATATACCGCAATATGTTCATTAACAACAGGCCTGAAAGCTTCACATATTTTCTCATACGTTTCTTTAGAACCACATGTTCTCAATGTCGTATTAGAAAAGTTAGCATGCATTCCTGATCCATTCCAATCAGTTGCACCTAAAGGTTTTGGGTGATATTCAATCGCTAAGCCATATTCTTCAGCAAGTCTTTCAAGCAAGTATCTCGCTATCCACATTTCGTCTCCCGCTTTTGCTGCACCCATTGCAAAGGTTTGAAATTCCCATTGACCAGCCGCAACTTCTGCGTTTGTACCTTCAACATTAATTCCTGCGTCTAAGCAGATATCAAGATGCCTGTCCATTATTTCTCTACCAAAGGTATTTTTCCCACCAACGGAACAATAAAATTGGCCTTGCGGGGTTTGATCTTTTGGAAATCCAAGAGGTAGGTTTGTTTCTGGATTCCAAAGAAAATATTCTTGTTCAAATCCAAACCAAAAATCATCATCATCATCATCAATGGTTGCTCTTCCATTTGATTCATGAGGTGATCCATCGGGATTTAATACTTCACACATTACAAGAAATCCATTTCTTCTAACTGGGTCAGGATGAATACAGACTGGCTTTAGTAGACAGTCAGAGGATCCGCCTTCCGCTTGTCTAGTTGAGCTTCCATCAAATGCCCACATTGGACAACTATCAAGTTTTCCGTCAAAGTCGCTTATTATTTTAGTCTTACTTCTAAGGCTAGCAGTTGGCTTAAATCCATCAAGCCAAATATACTCTAGTTTTGATTTGTTCATTTTTAAAAAATATAATAGTTAATTATTGCGTTAAAATAAATGCATAATATATCAATAAATTTGAAAATCGTTGAGAATTTTTTTTTGATTTTGAAATATTTTTATAAACATTTTAATTATTAAGTTTTATTCATATGAAAATCACAATTTTTAAGCATTTTATATATTTATTGTTAATAACGTAATTTTCTTTTTTTTTATTTTCAAAATCTTATCGGCTTCTTACTAAATTTTTTGTGTTTTGTTTAATACTTTTGTGTTCAAATTAATCAATGTCAAGCTCAAAAACATCAGATAAATATTTACAGCGTGGAGTGTCAGCTTCCAAGGATGATGTACATAATGCAATTAAAAACTTAGACAAAGGACTTTTCCCAAATGCATTCTGCAAAATTGTACCTGATTATTTAACTGGAAGTGATGAACATTGTATCGTTATGCATGCTGATGGAGCAGGAACTAAAAGTTCTTTAGCATACATGTATTGGAGGGAGACTGGGGACCTTTCTGTATGGAAGGGAATTGCTCAGGACGCTTTAATCATGAATATTGATGACTTAATATGCGTTGGTGCCACCGATAATATAATGCTTTCATCTACCATCGGAAGGAATAAGAATAAAATACCCGGTGATGTAATTTCTGCTATAATTAATGGCACTAAAGAATTAGTTGATGAACTTAAACAATGTGATATAAATATTCATATGACTGGGGGTGAGACTGCTGATGTTGGTGATCTTGTTAGAACAATAATTGTTGATAGTACTGTTGTAGCCAGAATTAAAAAAGAAGAGGTAATTGACAATTCAAAAATTTCTGCAGGAAATGTTATTGTTGGATTAGCCTCTCACGGAAAAGCTAAATATGAATCTAACTATAATGGAGGAATGGGTAGTAATGGGCTAACATCAGCAAGACATGATGTATTTAATAAAATCCTTGCTGAAAAATATCCTGAAAGTTACGATAATGATATCCCTGAAGAATTGGTTTACACTGGAACAAAAAAATTGACTGAAAAATTCACTGAAGTTGATATTGATGCTGGAAAATTGGTTTTATCTCCAACAAGAACTTATGCTCCTGTAATCAAAAAAATTATCAATTCAATTGGGAATAAAAATATAAATGGTATAATACATTGTAGTGGTGGTGCTCAAACAAAGATATTACATTTCATTAATGATAATTTACATGTCATTAAGGACAAGTTATTTGATGTTCCTTTTTTATTTAGGTTGATACAAAAAGAATCTAATACAAGTTGGCAAGAAATGTACAAGGTGTTTAACTGTGGTCACAGGATGGAATTATATGTAGAATCAGAGTTTGCAGACGAAATAATTAGCATTTCAAATTCTTTTAATATTGACGCTAAAATCATCGGAAAAGTGGTTGGCTCAGATGAAAAAAAACTTACAATAAAATCAGAATTTGGTGAGTTTAATTATTAAATTGGATAAGATCTGAAAAAATTAAGTAGTGGTAGAAAAATTAAAATTAGTCGAGAACAGATTTGCTGAATTAAGCGAACTAATTATTCAGCCAGATATAATTTCTGATCAAAAAAGATATATTCAGATTTCCAAGGAGTATAAAGACCTAAAAAAAATAATTGACAAGGGAGAAGTTTATAAAAATTTGATTGCAAATAAATCAGAAGCTCAAGAAATAATTTCAATTGAGAAAGATGATGAAATGATTGAAATGGCTAAAATGCAACTAGAAGAAGTAGAAGCTGAGCTACCAAAAATAGAGGAGGATCTTAAGGTTTTACTTATCCCCAAAGATCCTGACGATTCCAAAAATGTTGTTGTTGAAATTCGTGCTGGAACTGGAGGTGATGAAGCAAGTATTTTTGCTGGAGATTTATATAGAATGTATACTAAATTTTCTGAATCTAAAAATTGGTCTGTTAATTTGGTTGATTTGAACGAGGGNACCTCGGGAGGATATAAAGAGATTATATTTGAGGTAAATGGAGAGGATGTTTATGGAAACTTAAAATTTGAAGCTGGTGTTCATAGAGTTCAAAGGGTTCCTCAAACGGAAACACAGGGAAGAGTACATACTAGTGCAGCAACTGTAATAGTTTTACCCGAGGCAGAAGAGTTTGATGTTGAGTTAGACATGCAAGATGTTAGAATTGAAAGAACTACATCCACTGGTCCTGGTGGTCAGTCGGTAAATACAACCTATTCTGCTATAAAATTACATCATGAGCCAACCGGAATTATTGTAAGTTGTCAAGATCAAAAATCACAACACAAGAATCTTGATAAAGCGCTGAAGGTGTTAAGAACAAGACTATATGAATTAGAGGTTGAAAAAAGAAGGCAAGCCGATTCTTTGAAAAGAAAAAGTATGGTATCTTCTGGAGATAGAAGCGCAAAAATTAGAACATATAATTATCCTCAGGGTAGAGTCACGGAACATAGAATTGGTTTAACTCTGTATGATTTACCAAAAATAATAAACGGTGATATTCAAAAAATAATTGATGAGCTAATGTTAGCTGAAAATTCTGAAATATTAAAAGCAAATAACTAAATGAAATTAGAGGATCTAATAATTCAAATAAAAAATAAAAATTCTTTTTTATGTGTTGGTCTTGACACCGACATAGATAAAATCCCAAAATTTTTATTAAATGAAGATGATCCGATCTTTTCTTTTAATAAGTCAATTATTGATCACACAAATAAATACTGTGTTGCATATAAAATAAATACTGCATTTTACGAGTCTCATGGAGTAAATGGTTGGGAATCCATGAAAAAAACCATTGATTATATTAATGATAACCATCCAGAAATATTTACAATAGCTGACGCTAAAAGGGGTGATATTGGTAATACAAGTAAAATGTATGCTCAATCATTTTTTACAGAAATGAATTTTGATAGCCTAACTATCAATCCATATATGGGTTCGGACTCAGTGAAACCATTTTTGGAATTCAAAAATAAGATATCGATTTTACTTGGTTTAACTTCAAATATTGGAGCTGAGGATATTCAGCTCAAAACTTCAAATGGTGATTTCATTTTTATGGAAATGATAAAATCTTCAAAATTGTGGGGTAATCATAATAATATGATGTACGTTGTTGGCGCAACAAAAACTGATTTTATCAATAAGATAAGAAGTGAAATACCTGATCACTTTTTATTGATTCCAGGAATAGGTGCCCAGGGTGGAGATTTAATCGAAGTTTGTAAACATGCACTTAACGATAATATTGGGATAATTGTTAACTCATCAAGGTCAATTATTTATGCTTCTACAGACGATGACTTTGCGATTGCTGCTGCAAATCAAGCCATGATTCTTCAAGCTCAAATGAGTGCTATTTTATCAGAAAGAAAATAAATTTATGAAGTTATTTAATCTTTCTGTCTTTATAGTTTTTTTTACTTTTTTTTCAAATGCTCAGATACAAAGCGAATCAGATTATGTTCAGATATTGGGGATTGTTCAAGATGCAGGATATCCACACATTGGTTGCGAAAAAGATTGTTGTGAACTTGTTAAACCAGGTGATTATTTTGTTAGCTGTATTGGTCTGGTTGATAAAGCCAATAATAAAAGATATTTATTCGATGCTACACCTGACATGCATAATCAACTTAATTTACTAGAGAAATTTCCTAACGGTAATTTGATTGATGGAATTTTTTTAACTCATGCTCACATTGGGCATTATACGGGATTAATGTATTTGGGTCGTGAAGGTTTAGGTGGAAATAAAATAAAAGTTTATGCTTTAAAGAGGATGGCAGCTTTTTTACGTAAAAACGGCCCGTGGAATCAATTAATTAAACTAAAAAATATTGACATTCAAACAATATCAAATAAGAATTTTATAAAACTTTCAAAAAATATTTTAGTCATTCCAATTAAAGTTCCGCACAGGGATGAGTATTCTGAAACAGTTGGTTATAAAATCATTGGAAAAACAAAAAAAATGCTGTTCATCCCTGATATTGACAAGTGGAATGAATGGGAAAAAGATATTGTTGAAGAGATAAAATTAGTTGATTATGCATTAATTGATGGAACTTTTTACAACGGTTTGGAACTGGATAGAGATATGAGTGAAATCCCTCATCCTTCTGTCGAGGAGACATTGGAATTATTTTTAAATCAACCTGTAGTTGAAAGAAATAAAATTTACTTCATTCATATAAACCATACTAACCCAATTTTAACAAACAAGAACGGGGTAAAAGATTTGATTGAGAGCTATGGCTTTAATGTTGCAAAAAGAGGCCTAAAATTTAATTTATAAAATAAAACCAAAAAGTATAAAACTTTATAAATATTCTACAAGATTTTTATCTTTCATATTTATATTTTTGATTTACTAAAATGAATTGGTATTGCAAACATACTTGGAGTAAGGCATCTGTTAATACACTATGGTGTTTATTGGGATGTAGCATTGGTGATTTTGGAACTATCTTTTACTTTCAAAATATTGAACACGCTTTGTTAACATGGCAAGTAATGAGTTTAGCAATCGTTAATGGCTTATTAACAAGTATTTTACTTGAAACATTTATTCTCTCAAGGCAAATGCTTTTGAAAGAGGCTTTTAAAGTAGCAATTGGTATGAGTTTTATCAGTATGATAGCAATGGAAGTTTCAATGAACTTAATTGATATACTTTTAACTGGAGGGGCTATATTAACTTGGTGGGTTATTCCAATTATGTTATTTGCTGGATTTATAACTCCACTTCCATATAACTATTACAGATTAAAAAAGTGGGGTTATGGATGTCATTAAAATTATTTAATTCCAGGTTGTTTTAATTCCCAGTTTTCCTCTCTCTTTTTTTCATCTACCATCTCTTTAACCTCTTTTAGCAACCTCTTTGCATCATATATAATTCCATCTTTGACGGTGTATTTCACTCCACCAGTTCTTATGACTTCATTTTTCTCATTTAACTTTATAGCCCCAGTTCCATATAAAGATTTCAGGTTTTCCAGCGGATTTTCTTCGGTTATTACAAAGTCAGCAAATTTCCCAACCTGAACACTACCTATTTGATGATCCATTTTGAGAGCTTCGGCACCATTCAATGTTGCAGCTCGAATAACTTCAAGTGGATGAAACCCAGCTTCTCTTAAAAGTTCGAGTTCTCTAATGTATGCAAAACCATATAATTGGTATATAAAGCCCGAATCAGAGCCGGTAGATACTCTACCACCTCTGTTTTTATATTCATTTATGAATTTCATCCATAAATCATAGTTTTCTCTCCACTGAACTTCTTGTTCAGTTCCCCAGTAATGCCAATACGACCCATGTGAAATTCTGCTAGGTTCATAAAACCTCCATAATGATGGTAAAGTGTAATCTTCGTGCCATTCAGCTCTTCTTGCTCTATGTAAATCACGATTAGCTTCATAAATATTGAATGTTGGTACAATGGTAAAATCTAGAGATATAAGCTCATTCATAACATTATTCCAGTGTTCTGAATAAGGTTCTGCTGCTTGTTTCCATAATTTTCCGGCTTCTTCAAATCTATGTTGCTCATTTTGATAATTGTAATTTGGAGGATAATTCTGAACAGTTCTATTGTCAAACAATGCCTCAGGAAGACCATACCAATGCTCCATTGAGGTTAATCCTGCTCTTGCTGAATTTAAAACATTCCATCTGGCGACACTTAACTGTGCATGATGCATTGCTGAACCTAATCCTAATTTTTTGTTTTCATCTAGTGCTGCTTTCATTATTTCTGGCTCAGCACCGAAAAATTTAATTCCGTCAGCCCCTTTTTTTGCATTTGCCCTTACCCATGTTCTGGCCATTTCTGGTGTGCTTATTGGTAAATCATTAAGTGGATTAAAGTTTTTACCTTTTTGACCAAAACTTGTGTATGCAAAAATTCTAGGAGCTACAATTTTATTTTCAGCACTTAATTTTTTAAGATTTACAGCCCAATCTACACCTCTACCGCCAGGCTCTCTGACCGTTGTTATACCATGAGCCATCCAAAGTCTAAATACATAATCGTAATCTGCTCCTTGACCCGTTCCACCAATATGTCCGTGCATATCAATGAATCCTGGAAGTAAAAACATTCCATTAGCATCTAATTCAATTCCTCCTTTTTTTAATTTAGGTCTTGAAGAATTCTTAATTTCAACCCCAGGGTATCCAACACTTTTGACATCAGTGATTATATTTTTTTCGACGACAATATCTACAGGTCCTTTTGGTGGAGAACCATCACCATTAACTAGAGTGACCCCTCTAATTATAAGTTGTTCATATGGTCCATCACCTAAATATTTTTCTTGTGAAAAGCTNACAAATACAAATAAGCCAATAAATAAAGAAATATAGTTTTTCATAATATTAAAATTTAATCAGTTGGTACTGAAATATTATCACCTAAAAATATAGCATTAAGGAACAATTTATTAGTTCCATACCAAGTACCCCTGAAGTTTGGATTATCAGCAAATACTACAACCCTACCTGATCCTAGCTTAGAAATAATTAGAGATGCAGCACCAGGAATATATTGCTCTCTGTTTAATTCAGAAATATATCCGTCGATGTGAAAATCTTCTGAATAAATTGCCACAGAGGAATAATCATCTTTTGTTCTATTTATAAATACATTATTATTCTTATAAACAGGTATTGAAGCATCGTTATAGCCAAAAGCAATAGGATGTGTCAAATCTATATCAGTTCTTAAAATAACACCACCAATTCTTTCTCTACCTATAAACCCACTTGCATCAACATAATTTTTTCTTGAGTGGACTGAATCATCTTTTGACTCTACTAAATTTTCATCAATCAGATTATTATTAATTGCCCAACTTGAACCTCTAGCAATAGTGATTAACGTATTTCCTTTTTCAACCCATTTTTTTATTTTCTTTATTTCATCTTTTCCTAATTGATTGTATGATCCAGAAACCATAATCAATGTTGTGTATTTATCGATTGATGCTCTTGAAAATTGATTAAGTCTGATTTTGGTTAAAGGCATTCCAATTCTTGTATCCAATAGATGCCACACTTCACCAGCTTCATATGAATTTACCCCTTCACCAATTAACAACGCCACCTTCACAGGTTTATTTATTCTAAAATTATTG
>FUFK010018002.1_pt1 | contig 13104 bp, 10 predicted proteins | sample 1021851 | NCBI WGS metagenome assembly FUFK01 (sample SAMEA51879418, study PRJEB19060) | metagenome | reverse complement strand
TTGCGCTCCCGCTCGCCCAGGCCTGCATGGAGATCGGGTCGCCGCAGCTTCGCAACCGGGCCACGATCGCCGGCAACATCGCCACCGCAAGCCCGGCCAACGACACGATTTCGGCGCTGCTCGCGCTCGATGCGTTGGTCGTCATCGCGAGCAACGGCGCCGAACGAACGGTGCGTCTCGACGACTTCTTCACCGGATTCCGTTCGACCGTCCTGCAACCAGGAGAGCTCATCACGGCGATCGAGTTCCCGACACTCGGTGACTCCGAGTCGGGGATCTGGGCCAAGCTCGGCAACCGCGCCGCCCAGGCCATCTCGGTCGTTCACCTCGGGATCGTCGTCGATCGCGCCGACGACGGCGTCGTTCGCGACGCTCGCATCGCGATCGGTTCGGTCGCCGCTCGCGTCGAGGTGCTCCACGACGCCGCAGCGGCGCTCATCGGTCGAGCGCTCGACGACACGTCGATCGCTGCGTGCGCCGAGACCGCAACCGCAGCGGTGACACCGCTCGACGACGTGCGCGCGACCGCCGCATACCGCTCCGCACTCATCCCGACCCTGGTCCATCGGTCGCTCGACGCCATTCGCACCGGTGCCACCGACCATCAGTGGCCGGGCCGGGTGCCGTGCCTGGTCGGCGATATGCCGCCCGGCACCAGCGAGCGGCGGGCAGTCGACGACAACTCCGAGATTCAGGTGATGCTCAACGGAGCGCCGGTGAGTGGCCGGCACGCCGCCTCGGCGACCCTGCTCGACTGGTTGCGCGACCAGGCCGGACTGACAGGAACCAAGGAGGGGTGCGCCGAGGGCGAGTGCGGCGCCTGCACCGTGCAGCTTGATGGCGATGCCGTCATGGCATGCCTCGTGCCGGCCGCTCAGGTCGACGGCCACAGCGTTGCGACGGTCGAGAGCATGGCCGACCCCGATGGCACGCCACACGCAATCCAGCAGGCGTTCGTCGACGAGTTTGCGGTGCAGTGCGGGTTCTGCATCCCCGGCTTCATCGTGGCGTCGGCCAGCCTCCTGGGCGAGATCCACGATCCGACCGACGACGACATTCGGCTCGGGCTCTCCGGCAACCTGTGCCGTTGCACCGGCTATTACCCGATCATGCAGGCAGTCCGCCGGGCCAGTGTCGTGCCGGTCGAACTCGACGAGAGCGTGTTCGGATGAGCATCGGTCAGTCCCCGCTCCGCCACGACGCCGCCGCCAAGACCGACGGGTCGATCGAATACGCAGGCGATGCCGTTCCGGCCGGAGCACTGCACGCCGTTGTCGTCTTCTCGGGCCGGGCTCACGCCCGGATGCTGTCGATGTCGACCGATGCGGCGCTTGCGGTGCCCGGCGTCGTCGACATCATCACCGCCGCCGACGCGCCCGTGAACGAGTACGGCCTCACGATGCGCGACCAGCCTGCGCTCGTGGGGGTCGACCACACGGATGCAGCCGCCGTCGACGCTGCGGTCAGCCGCTGGGAAGCGGATCAGATCGCCGTCGTGATCGCCGAGACGCGCACCGCNGNGGCAGCGCGCCGGCGCNGCNGCGATCGAGGTCGAGTGGGAGGACCTTCCGCTCGTCGACACCATCGACGCGGCGCTCGCTCCCGGGGCCCTGCTGGTCCATCCCGAGAACGGGCTTGACACCAACGCCTACCACCACCTTCGAATCCGCAAGGGCGATCCCGACTTCGGCTTCGCCTTGGCCTACGCCGTCGTCGACGAGGTGTACGAGGTCCCGCATCAGGAACACGCCTACCTCCAACCTGAGGCCGGTACCGCCTCTATCGACGAGGAGGGCCGGGTCACGATCGAGATCGGTGGCCAGTGGACCTCGGAGGATCGCGAACAGGTCGCTCACGTTCTCGGGCTGCCCGAGGATCGGGTCCGGATCATCTACAAGGCGATCGGTGGCGCGTTCGGCGGCAAGGAGGACATGTCGATCCAGATCGCCCTTGGTCTGGCCGCGATGCGCCTCGCCGAGCGAGGTGAGCACCGCCCGATCCACTGCCGGTGGTCACGGGAGGAATCGATCGTCGGCCATCACAAGCGGCACCGGGGCCGTATCCGCATCCGCCTGGGGGCGACCCACGATGGCACGATCACGGCACTCGAGGCCGACGTCGACCTCGACGCCGGTGCGTACAACTACACGTCCAACAAGGTGCTCGGGAACGCCCATCTGTCGGTCGCCGGNGCGTACCGCATCCCGCATGCCCGTATCGACAGCCGGGCGATCTACACCACCACCGTGCCGGGCGGTGCGTTCCGTGGCTTCGGTGGGCCGCAGGGCCACTTTGCGATCGAGTCGGCGGTCAACCGGCTTGCCGCCGAACTCGGGATCGATCCGGTCGAGATGCGCCTTCGCAACGCCCTCGTCGACGGCGACGACGGCATCACCCAGACCGTCATGCCCGAGGGGGTGAGCATGCGGGAAGTCATCACGGCGTGCTCCCTGCAGGCCGAACTCGACGAGGCCCTCCCCGACCCTGAGCCCTTCTCCCCGATCGCGTCGCTGCCCTCGGCCACGACCTCGCTGCGCAAGGGACGAGGNTTCGCCGCCGGGTTCAAGAACATCGGCTTCTCGTTCGGTTTCCCCGAACGCTGCGAGGCCGAGATCGTCCTGCACGGCGGCCCCGACGACGAGGCCCCGACGAGTGCCGAACTCTTCCACGGTGGCGCCGAGGTCGGGCAGGGCGCTCATCTCGCGATGCGTCAGATGGCGTCCGAAGCCACGGGCGTCGCGCTTGATGACATCCACGGGCACTTCTCGGACACCGCCACCTCTGGCGACCCCGGCTCGGCGTCTGCGAGTCGCCTCACGTTCATGGCCGGCAATTCGATTCTCGGTGCCGCCGAAGAGGCCGAGAAGGCGTGGCGCGAGGGCGATCGGCCCGCTCGTGGCTTCTTCCGGTATACGCCGCCGCCCACCGAGGCGCTCGATCCCGAGACCGGCGCCGGTGCGCCGAACTTCTGCTACGGCTACATGGCGCAGTGCATCGAGGTCACCGTCGATGCCGATACCGGCCACATCCGTGTCGACCGGGTCACGTCGACCCACGACGTCGGCAAGGCGATCAACCCCGCGCTTGTGCGCGGCCAGATCGAGGGGGCTGTCGTTCAGGCGCACGGCTACGCGATGAGCGAGGACCTCCAGCTCGCCGACGGCTTCATCACGAACCCTCGGTTCTCGGGTTATCTGATTCCCGGCATCGGCGACATTCCGTTGCAGGTCGACAGCCAGATCCTCGAGCTCGCCGATCCGCTCGGCCCGTTCGGTGCCCGCGGCGTGGCCGAGATGCCGTTCATCACGTATGCGCCGGCGCTCACTGCGGCGGTGTACGACGCCACCGGCGTGTGGTTCGACACGTTCCCGCTCACCCCGAGCCGGGTACTCGCCGGGCTCCGGGCCGCAGAGGAGTAAGGCGGCGGTAACGCCCTCTCTGGCGTCGACGCGTACTGTCGGTCCATGAGGGACGAACAGCACCGAGACGACGTGGTCACCGGCAGGGCGTGGGCGGACTTTTGCGATGCCTTGAAATCGGCCGGCGATCTCATCACGGCGAACAGCACCGATGACCTCGATCGCATCGAGGGTTTCCGCTATCTGAGCCGGCTGGCTCGCGGTGGGCTCACGGCGTTCATCGAGAACGGCGACCGGGTTCGCCCCTTCATCCTGCCGATCCCGTTCAACCTGAAGATCGGTTGTGACAATCCCGACGCCGACTATCGCAATGTCGGGGTCGACCCTCGATTCGACTACCGCATTACGGGCACGCGCGGCACNGTNAACTTCCTCAGCATCGGCGCCTATTCGGGCGGCTACGGAACGAACTCAGCGACACCGGGTGCACAGGGGAACATCACCGACAACGACCCGGACCACGACCGGCCGATCGACATCATCGCCAGCGTCGAACCGCCGGAACTCGCACCCGGCCAGCAGTGGCTGGAGATGTCTCCGGCGACGACGGTGATCATCGTCCGGAACTTTTTCCTCGACCGGGAGCACGAACGATCGTCGGAGCTCGAGATCGAGTGCCTGAATCCGCCAACCGAGCACCCCGACGCGCTGTCGGCCAACGAGTTCGCCACCGGACTCGCGATGAGCGGCTTCTACGTCCACGGCATCGTGCAACGCTTCCTCGACTGGCTGGTGATGTTCCGTGAGAACCCGAACACGCTCGAGTTTCTGCCCCAAGACGACGGACCGGGCGGCTGGGGCGACCCGAACCAACTTTTCCGCCACGGCTGCTGGGACCTTCCCGAGGGCAAGGCGTTCCTCATCACCGTGCCGGCGATCGACGCCTTCTACTGGAACTTCCAGCTCAACAACATGTGGGAGGAGTCGCTCGACTACCGCCGCTTCCCCGTCACGGTCAACAAACACACCGCCCGCTACGAGGCCGACGGCACGGTCCGAATCGTCGTGAGCCGCACCGATCCGGGCTGGGGCAACTGGATCTCGACCGCCCACCACGATCACGGCACCTGGGGGCTGCGTTACAACCAGGTCGTCGAGGACATCCCGCCGACGATCGAACTCATCGACGTCTGAGCGTCATCGTCCCGGCCACTCGGGCGGTCGGCGCTCGAAGAACGCGGCGAGCCCTTCCTCGCGATCTTCGCTCGTGAGGATCGTGTTCAGCGCTGCTTCGGTGGCGGCCCAGCCGGCCGCATCGTCGTCCTCTGTGATTGCGTCGAGCGCCGTGAGCGTGGCGCGGATCGATGTCGGCGCATTGTGTTCGATTCGTTCAGCGAGCGTGATGGCCTCGGCGACGGTCGTACCCGGCTCGACGACCCGGTTGACGACACCCAGGTCGGCCAAGCGCTGTGCCGACACCGGATCCCCGGTCAGCAACATCTCCCTTGCCACGTTCAGGGGCAACGCCCGGGGCACTCGGAACAGACCTGCNCTCGTTGCGACGAGACCACGACGCACTTCGGGCAGTCCGAACGTGGCCGTCGAGGACGCCACGATCAGGTGGCAGGCGAGCGCGATCTCGAATCCGCCTCCGAAGGCCGAGCCTTCGACTGCGGCGATGATCGGTGTGGTCGAGCGTCGCCGGATGATGCCGTACTCCCCGCCCCGGTCGGTCGGCGTGCCGGACCCTTCCGCAATGTCGGTTCCTGCGCAGAACACCGTCGGTCCTCCGGCGATCACCATCGCTCGGACGGTGGGATCATCCTCGCCGGCGTCGAGCGCAGCGCTGATCGATTCGGTCATTTCGCCGTTGATGGCGTTGCGCTTCTCGTCGCGGTCAAGCTGGACGACGAGCGCGCCACCGTGGCGTTCGGTCTTGACGGGCATGCGCCGACGGTAGTCCTCCCGTGCGGAACCCGAGCGCCTCACGATCTCGCCGCGCGACGCAAACGGCGAGAAGCCGAGGGGGATCTGACGGCTCAGTCGGTCGGTTGGAAGCGACGAGCAGCCGCGGCATGCGCTGCGAGCTTTTCGTCGAGGTCCGGCGCGACGAGCAGCCCCGACTCGACGACCAGGCGACCGGCGACGACCGTGTGCCAAGCCGAGTGGGGGCCGGTTCGCAGCCAGCCCTCGATGAGGTCGTCGAGCACGCCCGCGAAGATCGGGCCGTCGAGTTTCCAGACGGCGATGTCACCGACCGCCCCGACCGACAGCTCGCCGATCTCGCCGATGCGGCCAAGGCAGCCGGCACCGCCGCGGGTGGAGATCTCCAGGGCGGTGCGGGCATCCATCGCGTCGGCGCCGCTCTTCAACTTGCCCTGCAGCATCGCGAGGCGGGCCTCCTGCCACAGCGAGGCGGAGTCGGCCGACGAGGATCCGTCGCAGCCGAGNCCGACGTGACAGCCGGCGNGACGAAGATCGACGACGGGGGCGATGCCCGACGACAGGATCATGTTCGAGCTCGGGCAGTGGGCGATCCCGACGCCCGCAGCGCCGAGCCGGGCGACTTCGTCCGGGTTCGGCATGACGACGTGAGCACCCCAACTGCGATCCGACATCCAACCGCAGTGCTCGTAGTAGTCGACGGGCCGCATGCCGAAGGTGGCGATGGCGTACTCGTCGTCCTCGCTGTTCTCAGCGAGGTGGGTGTGCAGGCGGACGTCGAGGCGTTCGGCGAGTTCGGCGCTGCGAATCATGAGGTCTTCGCTCACCGAGAACGGCGAGCAGGGGGCGAGCGCAACCCGGACCATCGCGCCGTGGCTGCGGTCGTGATGGCGTTCCACCGCCCGTTGGGACTCGGCGAGGATGTCGTCTTCGTCGCGCACGGCGTCGTCGGGTGGGAGTCCGCCGTCGCTTTCCCCCACCGACATCGACGCATAGGTCGGGTGGAAGCGCATGCCGAGATCGACTGCGGCCTGGATCTCCGCACCGAGCAGGTCGCCCGCCCGAACCGGATGGAGGTAGTGGTGATCTGAGGAGGTGGTGCAGCCGGAGAGCGCGAGTTCGGCGAGGCCGACCCAGGCGGCGAGGTACTCGGCTTCCTCGTCGATCGCTGCGGTCCACAGCGGGTAGAGCGATTGCAGCCATCCGAAGAGCGGGGCGCTCGTCATCGGCGGGNAGGCGCGGGTGAGGTTCTGGAACAGGTGGTGGTGGGTGTTGACCAGGCCCGGGGTGACGAGGCAGCCACCGGCGTCGATGATGCGTTCGGCATCGGGCATCGGGTCGGCTGAGGCCCCGACGCCGGAGATCAACCCGTCGGTGATCGCCACCCAGCCTCCGGCGAGTTCGCGACGGTCGTCGTCGACTGTGGCCACGAGGGCNGCTCCATNNATCAGGAGGTCGGCGCGGATCGGCAGGTCAGTCATCGTCGTTGTGGATGGCGTTCAGGTAGTTGTAGATCGTGATGCGGCTGACACCCATCATCTCACCGACCGATTCGACCGCCTTGCGGAGCAGGAAGGCGCCCCGCTGATCGAGGATCCGGACGGCGGCCTGCTTCTGCTCGCGACTGAGTTCGGCCAGTGGCGCTCCGAGCTGCTCCTCGACTGCGGCGACCATCTGGGCGAGAACATCGTGGAGGTCACCGAAGCGGGTGGTGGCCGGGCTCTCCCCCAATCGCACCTGCACGGCGGTTGCCCCGTGCTGGAGGGCGGCCTGGCTCATCGACTCGACCGCGGCCGTGACCGTGTCGGCCGGGCCGACGATCACCGTGGCGAACGGCCCCATCTCCGGCTCGAGACCGTGGGAGCGGCAGGCCTCCAGCGCCATCGTGACGTGGTGGCCGGGCGTGCCTTCGACGAATGGCTCGACCAGGAACTCGGCCCGGATGTCGGCGGTTGCGCTGGTAGCCATGGCTTTGACAGTTTGTTAACTTCGCTTCGTTATGGCAACCCTCTCGAGCGACCTGCGCATCGATATCGACCGGCTCAGCGATCGGCTGGCGGNGTTGGCCGAGATCGGNGCGATCGAGGGCACCGAGGGGTGCGCTCGNCTCGCCCTGACCGATGAGGACAAAGCCGGTCGNGATCTGGTCGTGTCGTGGATGCGTGATCTNGACCTCACGATCACCGTCGACAGCATCGGCAACGTCGTCGGCGTCATGGATGGCGAGCACGACGGTCAGCCCGTCATGACGGGCTCCCACATCGACACCGTGCGCACCGGTGGACGCTACGACGGCAATCTGGGCGTGCTGGCTGGGCTCGAGGTGATCGAAACGCTTCGGGCCGCCGGCATCACTCCGCCGCGAGGTCTTGCTGTTGCGTTCTTCACCGACGAGGAGGGTGCCCGCTTCCCGCCCGACATGCTCGGCAGCCTCGTCTACGTCGGCGGCATGAGCGTCGAGGAGGCCCACGCGATCGANGGCATCGACGGCGNCACCGTCGGGGGCGAACTCGACCGAATCGGCTATCTCGGGCCTGCCCCACTCCCCGCTCCGGCGCCGCACGCCTTTGTCGAACTCCATGTCGAGCAGGGCCCGGTACTGGAGGCCGAGGAGCTGACCATCGGAGCAGTCACCGGCGTCCAGGGCATTAGCTGGACCGAAGTGAGCGTGACCGGCCAGTCCAACCACGCCGGCACCACCCCGATGGCATTGCGCAAGGATCCCGGCGTCGTTGCCTTCCGGACGGCGGCATTCGTTCGCGAGCTGNCCGATGAACTCGGGGACCCGCAGGTCGCAACCGTGGGCCGGATGCATCTGCATCCCAACCTGGTCAACGTCGTGCCCGCCACTGCCGACTTCACGATCGATCTGCGCCACACCGACAACGATGTGCTCCTCGATGCCGAACGCCGAACCCACGAGTTTCTGCTCGAGGCGGCGGCTGCGGAGGGCTGCACGGTCGCAACGAAGAGCCTGGCCCGCTTCGATCCGGTCGAGTTCGACGATTCGGTCGTCGCCTGCGTCGAGCAAGCGGCCCTCACCCAGGGCCACACCGTGCGCCGCATGCCGTCCGGCGCCGGCCACGACGCGCAGATGCTGGCCCGTGTCTGTCCGACCGGAATGATCTTCGTGCCATCGGTGAACGGGCTGAGTCACAACCCGGCCGAGTACACCAGCCCGACCGATCTCGAGGCAGGCGCCAACGTCCTGCTCCAGGTCATGCTCGAATTGGCGGCGACATGAGCGCAACCCCGATGGATCCCGACGCGGCAGCGGGTGGCGCCCACGAGCCGCCACCACCGCGACGCCTCGTCGTCTCCGCCGGGCAGCTCGGCCCGATCCGCCGCGACGAACAACGAGAATCGGTCGTCAACCGCCTGATCCGNCTNCTCGAGCAGGCCCACGGCGAGGGCGCCGAACTGATCGCCTTCCCGGAACTCGCGCTCACGACCTTCTTCCCCCGCTGGNACGTCGAGGGCGATCCCGAGCTCGATCTCGACNCGTTCTACGAGACCGAGATGCCCGGGCCCGAGACCAAGCGCCTTTTCGCGCGTGCCGCCGAACTCGGGGTGGGGTTCTGCCTCGGATACGCCGAGCTCACCCCCGATGGGCGTCGCTTCAACACCCAGATCCTTGTTGAACGCGACGGTTCGATCGTCGGCAGGTACCACAAGGTCCATCTGCCCGGTCATCGTGAACATGAGCCGTGGCGGGAGTTCCAGCATCTCGAACGCCGCTACTTCGAACCCGGCGATTCGTTCGANACGTGGAACGCGTTCGGCGGCGTNGTCGGGATGGCCACCTGCAACGACCGCCGTTGGCCGGAGACCTACCGGGTACTGGCGTTGAACGGTGCCGAGCTGATCCTGATCGGTTACAACACGCCGAAGCACTACGCGCCCGACCCGAGCCAGGATCCGCTCCAGGGCTTCCACAATCGGCTCGTGATGCAGGCCGGGGCGTACCAGAACGGCTGTTACGTGATCGGCACCGCNAAAGGNGGGGACGAAGAGGGCGTGCCATCGCTCGCTGAGAGCTGCATCATCGCCCCGAGCGGNGAGNTCATCGTCGGCTGCCACACCGAAGCCGACGAGGTCGTCACCGCCGAGATCGATCTCAGCCTCACCACCAAGTACCGGGAGACGCTGTTCGACTTCGAGCGATACCGGCGTCCCGAAACGTACGGTCCGATCACCGCCCAGAAGGGCGCCACGCCCCCATCCTCACCGGAGGTCAGCCATGGCTGAGTTCACTGTCAACGGTCAGACCGTCTCGGTCGGCGACCACCACGATCATCTGCTTGCGGCCCTGCGCGACGAGTTGCGGATCACCTCACCAAAGGACGGCTGTTCGCCGTCGGGCCAGTGCGGGTGCTGCACGGTGTTGATCGACGGCAAGGCGCGCATCTCGTGCCAGACCTCGCTCGAAAAGGCGGCTGGCGCCGAGATCACCACGCTCGAGGGTGTCGACGAGGCCGAGCGTCAGCGGATGGCCGACACGTTCGCCGCCCACGGGGCTCTGCAGTGCGGCTTCTGTACGCCCGGCATCGTGATGCGCACCGTTGCGTTGCTCGGCCGCGACAAGGAAACCACCCGCGAGGACGCCGCCCGTCATCTCGGTGCTCATCTGTGCCGTTGCACCGGCTATGTGAAGATCCTCGACGCCGTTGAGTCGCTTGCCGCCGGCGAGACCCCAGTTGCCATCACGGAGGGCGGGGTCGGCGGACGCGGCGTGAAGTACGAGGGTCAGGAGCTCTCGCTCGGCGACCGCGGCTTCATCGACGACATGGAGCCCGAGGGCTGTCTGCACGGAGCGGTTGTCCTCAGCGAGCACGCTCGCGCCGACATCATGGCGATCGATCCGGCCGATGCGCTCGCGATGCCCGGCGTGATTGCGGTGCTCACCGCCGATGATGTCCCCGGCGAGCTGCGCAGCGGGCTGATTCACAAGGACTGGCCGGCCTTCATCCCGGTCGGCGGCCGTACCTCCTATCTCGGCGATGTGGTGGCGCTTGTCGTGGCCGACACGCGTGCCCAGGCTCGTGCCGCCACGTCGGCGGTCACCGTGACCTACGACGTTCATGAGCCACTCACCGATCCGGCGGCGGCGCTGGCCTCCGACGAAGATGCCGTCTGGACCCTCCCAGGCAATGAGCTCAGCCGGTCGACGTACGCTCGCGGCGGCGTCGACGAGGCGCTCGCCCGATCGGCCCACGTGGCTCGGCAGACCTTCCAGACCCAGCGCATCGACCATGCGTTCCTCGAGCCCGAATCGACACTTGCGGTTCCGACCATCGGCGCCGACGGGTCGACGGAATCGCTGCACGTATATTCCGGCGGCCAGGGCGTGTGGGACGACCGCAACGACATCGCCCGGATGCTCGCCGTCAGCACCGACCAGGTCACCGTCGAACTCGTGTCGAACGGCGGCGCATTCGGCGGCAAAGAGGACATGTCGAACCAGGGCCAGACCGCCCTCGCCGCCTGGCTGCTCGGTCGCCCGGTAAAGACCACCTTTTCGCGCGAAGAATCGTTCCTCGTGCACACGAAACGTCACCCGATCCGCATGGAGTACGAGGTCGGCTGCGATGCCGACGGCAAGCTCCTCGCCGTCAAGGCCCGCATGATCGGCGACTCTGGTCCGTACGCCTCGGTGGGCATGAAGGTGTTGGAGCGGGCCGCCGGTCACGCAAGCGGGCCGTACGTCACCGAGACGATCGACATCGACGCCGTGGCGGTGCGCACCAACAACTCGGTGTGCGGNGCGTTTCGCGGTTTCGGCGCCAACCAGGCCCAGTTTGCGATGGAGGGCATGATGGATCGGCTCGCCGAGATGGCCGGGATCTCGGGGTGGGAGATCCGCAGCCGAAATGTCGTCGAGCCCGGTGTCGTGTGGGGCCCCGGCCAGATCATGGACGACGGCTGCCTCGGTGCCCGAGCCTGTCTCGACGCCGTGAAACCGGCATGGGATGCGGCGGTCGCTGCCGGGAACCCCGTCGGCATGGGGCTCGGCCTGAAGAACTCCGGTCTCGGAAACGGCGCCAACGAGGTCAGCCGTTCGACCGTGCGGTTTGATCCCGACGGCACGATCGAGGTCCGACATTGCTGGACCGAGATGGGTCAGGGCATCCACACCGTCGCCCGCCAGGTCGCTGTCGAGGAGCTCGGTGTCGAACCCGATCGCATCAAGGTGGTCGTCGACACCACCCGCGAGCTCGGCGCCGGTCAGACCACCGGCAGTCGCGGCACGGTCATGGGCGCCGGGTCGGTCGCCGATGCCTGCCGAAACGCCATGGCGGGCGGCTGCGAGGAGGGCGTCGAGTACGAGGGTGTCTATGTCGTCGACTGGACCAACTCGATCAACGACGGCCTCGAGAACCCGGTGATCCACTCGACCTTCGGCTACGCCGCCCAGCTCGTCGAGCTCGACCCGGAGACCGGCGAGATCGCCAAGGTCGTGGCGGCCCATGACGTCGGACGGGCGGTCAATCCGTTGCTCTGCGAAGGCCAGATCGAGGGGGCGGTGCACATGGGGCTCGGCTACGCGCTCACCGAGGGCTTTCCCTGCGACGAGCACGGCAAGCCACTCAACGAGACGCTGCGCTCGCTCGACATCATCCGCCCGAAGGACATGCCGCCCACCGAGGTGATCCTCGTCGAGTCACCCGACCCCAACTCGCCGTACGGCATCAAGGGTGTCGGTGAGATCGGTCTTGTTCCCACGGCCGGCGCGGTTGCGGCGGCGCTGCACGCCCACGACGACGAGTGGCGTCACGAGTTGCCGATGCGCACCGAGCGCAACCGAGAGCGGGCGAGCGCTTGGTCCTGAGCGACCCACGCGTCTGCGCCGAGCGTGGCCGTGCGAGCACGAGCCGCCTGCGAAGTGCGATGATCCGTTCATGACGGTCTCGACACCGGGTCTGGTGTGTGCGCATCACCACCTTTACAGCGCACTCGCTCGCGGGATGCCGGCGCCGCCGCGTACACCTGGTGGCTTCCAGGAGATTCTCGAACTCGTCTGGTGGCGTCTCGACCTTGCGCTCGACCTGGAGGCCATCGAATGGTCGGCGAAGCTCGGTGCGCTTGAGGCGCTCGAGCGGGGCACGACGGCAATCATCGACCACCACGAATCACCAAATGCGATCGAGGGCTCGCTCTCGGTGATCGCCGACGCCTGTCAGGAGGTCGGCGTGCGGATCTCGTGCGCCTACGGCGTCACCGACCGTCACGGGCCCGAGGGTGCTGCTGCCGGTCTGGCCGAGAACGATCGGTTCCTGGGCGACGGTGAACGCGAGGGGTATGTCGGCCTGCATGCCGCCTTCACCTGCTCCGACAACACGATCGCCGCGGCGGCGGAGCTGGCGAGGAAGCACGACGTCGGGGTGCATGTGCACGTTGCGGAAGGCGATTCCGACACGTGGCAACGACTCATCGATCACAGCGATGACGACTGGCTGATCGTCCACGGCGTCCACCTGCCTGACGATCACGGTCTTCGCGGCACCCTCGTGCACAACCCTCGGTCGAACATGAACAACTCGGTCGGCTATGCCCGACCGGGCCGGTTCGATCTGCCGATTGCGCTGGGCACCGACGGCATCGGCGCCGACATGCTCGAGGAGTTCCGGCTCGCCTACGTCGCCGCCCGAGCCGACGACGTCACCGTCACGCTCTTGAAGCTCTGAGAGTGAGAGAGCGGAGCGAGACGAAGAGGTGGGGTTCCAACCCGGAACGTCGGGTGGGTTCGAAGGTGGGGGCTCGTCGAGAGGGAGGAGGACGAGACGAGGACGGACGAGGAGGA
>FUFK010071397.1_pt1 | contig 13108 bp, 6 predicted proteins | sample 1021851 | NCBI WGS metagenome assembly FUFK01 (sample SAMEA51879418, study PRJEB19060) | metagenome | reverse complement strand
TGGTGTTTGGCAGGTTTGTCGGTATTGTCTCTGGTGTTACTTCTAACGCTTCCTCCGTTGAAGATGCTTTTTTTTCTTCAGCAGAAGATTCCTGATTTGCCAAACCCGACTCTACCTGTTCCAGACTTGGAAGAAGTACAGGGTCTAGATATGGAATCTCTGCCACAGGTAAATAAAAAATTGTTTTAGGTGGTATAAGAATATAATCTGTATCTGGTAAATCAGGCAGATTTATTTCCATTATTCAGATGATTTATCTGCTATTAGTTTAGCTTTCCACGCAGCTTTTAAATCTGTATCCCAAACAGCATTGCAAATTGCTTGAACTTTTGCGGGCTGTGATGAAATATCAGTATCAACTAAATTATCTGAAGCATCTAATCCCCCTGCATATAAAACATATCTATTAAATTTTCTTGCAATCTCTACATCATCTTTTTTGATAATATTTGCTTGTCTAACTTGTATAGCAAAGCCACCTTGCACGACTTCTATTTTATCGTATTCAGTTGTTTCAGTAAGTGCCATTAGGATTAATCTCCGATTAAAACAGGTTTAGGCTTAGTTTATAGACGTAGCTCGGTCTAAGCATCTGCTAAATAAAAACCAGATATTGAAACTGTACCAGAATTTGGGAAGGCATCATTTATAGATAAAGTATTTACTCCATTATTTGAGCATTTTGTAACTCTTACATTTGGTGGGTTAAAATCATTTCTTGCATCTGCATATATGCGGTCATCAGTATAAGTTGACCCATTAAAACGAATTGAGCATGGAGAATGTCTAGGTTCTGAAGAAGTTGATCTTGCAAAAGGGAAACAACCAGTAATTGCATTAACTTGCGTACCATCCCCATTTGCAAAGGTTCTACTAGAGTTCATTACTATAGTTACTACAAACATTACTAATCGCCCGATTTTTATATAATTTCCATGTCTTTTTGAATAACTCCCATCTGTAAAAGCAGGTAGTTGGTTGCTATTTAATTGAGGCGAAGAAACACTTGGAGTGAAAGTTCCTTCTTCATAATGGTCTAAAAGCTCACTGTCTTTTGTATAGTTACTCCCTGCTGTAGTTTGTGCAGAAAAATCAATACCATGACCATCTGTGCCGATTATTAAGTCTCCATCTAAAATTTTTAAATTACTGTCTATAGAAACTCTTTCAGTTCCATCTGTTTGAATCCTTACCCTAGTGTCAGGAGCTTCACTATTTTGATCTGCTTGTAATCTTAATGAACCATTATCATCTGTAAAAATATAAGAATCTGTATTATTAGTAGTGTCTACAAGTGCTATCTTTGGGTCAGTATGAGCTATGCTTAATTGTCCACCACCATCAAAAGTAAGATTAGCTTCGGCTTCTAAAGTATTAGCAGTATCAGAGCCAGTAATAACTTTGTTATTTGCGTTGTTGTTTACTGTTGTTTGTACTCCACTAGCAAGTTTACTTGCGGACACAGCGTTATCTGCAATTTCGTTAGCACCTACAGCACCATTACCTATTTTACCTGCAACAACTGCACCGTTACTTATCTTAGCTCCTGTAACTGCATTATCACCTAATTTAGCATTAGTTACTGCTTGAGTTGCTATNGNATTAGTATCNACTGCGTTNTCTGCCAGTTCACTAGCTTCTATCTGGTTTGCAGGGATTTTGCTTTTTGTTATGGCATCATCTTTGACACCATCTGTTGATACTTTTGTTAATGCCATAGTTAGCTAGGTTTTGGGTTGTCAGCTTTTACCTTTTCACAGGCAGCGTAGTATGCTGTCAGTTTACTAGAATCTCCTTTACTATTCCAGTACATAGCATCTGCAAAGTCTCCTAAAGGTGGATACAGTGGTTGTCTTACTAATTGATAAGCTATTGCAGCAGCTTCAGCATCTAAAGTTGCTCTTGCTTCATTTATTTTAGATTGTACTAATTCTACTTTTGTACCATCTTCTGTAAAAGCTCCTGTGCTGTTGTTTATGGTAACAACATCAGGATATGCTTTTCTGATTGCATCATGATCTAAACTCATTAAGCACCTACCTCCATTAAAGTTATGTGAGATTTTGAACCGTCTTGAAAAGAAACGGTGTTACCACTAAAACCTGCCATTGTCATTTTATATGTTAATTGTGATGTGCTAGAAGGTGAATCTAAAATTATTTTGTTAAGAACACCTACACTTCTATTTGAAGATATAGCACCACTACCAATTCCAGACTGATGAGTTCCCTGAGTAGTAATTGTGTCTGTAATATCGTTGCCGTCTCTTAAAACTTTTACCTCCATAGAGTTTGAAGTACCACTTGCCCTAAAGACATGAAAAGGAGCATCTATCATTACTAAAACTTTACTACTGGTTGCACTTGGTGTAATATTTGCCTCTATATTTGTATCTTGAAAAGAACTAGAAGATGTGCTTGCACTATTAGTTATTTCAGCAGCAACAACCTGTAAAATTTTACCACCAACACCTGACGCTAGTTTTGCTGCTGTAACTGCACCATCTTGTATCTTTGCTGTTTCTATTGCGTTATTTGCAATCTTACCTGCAAGAATTGAATTATTAACTAGCTTTGTATCTGCGTCAATTTCTCCATTTCCAATCTTTGCTGCTGTAACTGCACCATCAGCAATCTTGGCTGAAGTGACTGCGTTAGAAGCAATATTACTAGCAGCTATTGTACCACTTCCAATCTTAGCTCCTGTAATAATAGAGTCTGCAATTTTACTAGCTTCTGATACAGCACCAGTAGCTAATTTAGCTCCTGTAACTTGACCTGTTCCAATATGAGCAGTATCTATAGACCCATCAGTGTAATGTTCAGAATCTATAGCATTATCTGCTATTTTAGCTCCTGTTACAGCATCATTTATTAATTCAGAAGTACCTACAGCATTAGCAGCTATCCTGTCAGCAGTAATANTTTGACTAGCTATTTTAGCTGCGGTTACACTACCGTCTGCTAATTCACCAGTATTTACAGCATTATTAGCTATCTTATCAGCAGTAATAGTTTGGCTTGCTATTTTGGCAGCTGTAACTGCTCCATCAACTATTTTAGCTGTAGTAACTGAACCATTTTGTAATTTTGCAGTAGCAACTGTGTTGTCAGCAGGTACTTGTAAACTTACTGCTGAACCTATCTGTATAACAAATACCTCTGCACCTGTTGGTAAATTACTTCCAAAAATAATAGTATTACTGTCAACCATTGCAAAACCCTCTGAAGGTGCAGAAGTTCCTGTGTTTGGTTTTTGTACAACACCATTAATGCTTACTAATAATTGTGCTGCACTTGTAACGCTTGCTGCTGACCCACTATTACTTCCTTCTCTAAGATCATAAGTAGCAATACTTCCGTTAATTGTTGGAGAACCACTACCACCATTAGGGCATAAGAATAAAAATTTAAAATCACCAACAGAAGTTACTTCTTTAAATGCGTTAGTGCTGCTGTCAAAGACTTTCATCTTGTCAGCATTTTTATCGTATATTAAATCTCCTTCATCATTATTAGATGTTGGCTCTCCTGTTGTTACTCGATACCTAGCAGCAAAATCATTTATATCATTACTAAGACTAAGAAGGTCAGCTTCTTTTAGCGTTGCTTTGTGGTAGTTATATACTTGACCAGTACCAGTAGAACTAACCATTATTGCTACACCTGCATCAACAGTAGAACTATTAAAGTTACTAGCAAAGTTATTGATTGTAACTGTAGAACCACCCACAGTTCTTGCTGTTGTACTTGTGCCATTGGCATCAACAACAAGTCCACCTGCATCTGCAATACTTATTACAACACCTGATTGTGGCTGTGTATTTGGAAAAGCTGCATCTGTAGCTATNACTTCTAATCCACCAATAGGTGCTANNTGTGCAGCTACATAATCTACAACAGCACCAGAGGTAGGAAACTTTGTATCATCATCAGTTATGGTAGTCTGCTTTGCCATACCATCTATTTGGTTTAGATCGGCAATATCAGAAGTAAGGGCGGTGCTGTCAGCTAATTTAGAAGCTGTAGCTGATTGCATACCTGCTAAAGTTTTTAATTCTGCATCTGCTATCTTTCCAGTTGTTACTGCGTCATCTGCTATCTTACTTGAATTGATCGCATTATTAACTATACGTGTAGTAGTTACAGCATTATCTGCTAAGTGTTCTTCTCGTACAGCATCATCAGCTATTTTATCTTCAGTTACACAGTCAGCACCAAGTTTAGCAGTAGTAACTGCACTGTTAGCTATTTTTGCTGTTGTTATATTACCATCTGTAATCTTAGAAGTTACAACTGCATCAGTTGCTAATTTAGCTGTTGTGACGTTACCATCAGCTATTTTAGCTGTTGTTACTGCATTGTTACGAATAGCATTAGTTACTACTGCTTCAGTACCAGAGTTTTGATTTAGTTTAACTGCATCTACTTGTCCATCTGCAATCTTTGGTGTATCTATAGCATTATCAGCTATCTTTGCATTTGTAACGCAATCAGCAGATAGATGCGAAGTATCTACACTACCATCTACCAGTTCACTGCTATCAACTGAGTTTGCTGCAAGATGACTAGCATCAAGAGGACTACCTGCTATAAGACTTTTGATTTCTGATATTGTTTGATCTGCGGTGGCATTGTCTTCAATATTATTTAATTTTGTATGATCTGCGTCAGTAAATACGTTACTATCACTTGCTGCTTCTACTGCTGCTCTTATTTCTGCGTTTGTCTGATCTGCGGTTGCTCCCTCTTCAATGCCACTTAATTTATCTGTAATTTCCTGTTGAGCAAATAATACTTGATCGCTGTTTGTATCTAAATCTGTTTCTGTTAAAACGCTACCATCTTGAAAATCTACTTTCTTTGTACTTATATTTGTATCTCTTTGAAACTTAATAGCAGCACCATTGGCAGGGGTGTTGCCAGAAGTAAAAGTAACTGTTGACCCACTAATTGTGTAATGAGTATCTAATGTTTTTAAAACCCCTGCTACTGTTACATCTACTTCATTGTTAGCTAAGAACGAAAAAGATATTGCAAAGTTGTTGGTGCTACCATTACCAGTATGTGTAGTTGCTGTTGCTGTGGTGTTAGTAGCCATAGTTAAAACCTTCTTTTAAAGTTAAGTTCATTGTAAAGAGTTTCTATTTCATTATTATAATCGTTTTGTTGATCTAGTTTTACGTTTATCCTAGCTTCTAACTCTTCTTCAGTAAAGGTTGCTTTGAGATAGTTTTCAATACCTAAGTTAATAAATTGTTGATTTATCTTATTTAAAGCTTTATATATTCTTTCTGACGCTTCTTTTCCTTGATTTGAATTTAAACCATATCTTTCAATCTGTTCTTTATTAACTTGGTAATTAAGTTCCGCAGCATTAAATCCTCCTACAATTACATCTAGATCACCTTTAAGATACGCTTTCATAGCATCAGCAATATTGTAATTTTTTCCAGAATAATTTATTACACCTGTATTAACATACTTTCTTAGAGTGTTGTATGCTGTTGTATCTAATTTTATTGGTACAAATTTTTTGCTACTAAAATTAGAAGCTTTAACAAAATTCTTTACTTTACTACCTCTAATAATATTAGGTGGTTCTGGCAATAATCTACCTATTGTATAAGTAGCTTCGTGTAATAAGTTGTTGTTACTCTTTGTGTATTTTGCATTTGAAAATAAATTAAGTCCTTGTTTTGACGGATATGTAACTACATCATTTGTTATGTGTTCTACTTGAAAAGGTAAATCTCCACCTACATTTGCAGGTACATATTGTTTTGCTTCTTGTACTAATCCATGAAAATACTGTAAATAACTATTTACTTCGTTATATTCATAATCTCCTAAACCTAATTTTTCTTCTCCTGTTATAAATCTAAAGTTTTTAAGATTTCTTGTTAAATCAGAAAAATCTCCTGAGTATGTTTTTTTATCAAGTTTTGCAAACAACCTAATAATTCTTTTGTTTTTAATATTACCTACACTTATTTCTTTACCAAGTACTTCTATTGCATATTTAGTGATACCTTCTGACCCTTCTTTTCTTAGCCTTTGTGCTGTTTGTTCATCTACTCCTAATAAAGCTGCCATCACATCAGCAGGCATACGTTGTAAATCTTCAATTAAGCTACTGTAAGGAGTGATAGAAGATTCAAATAATCTTGATAAGTAAGATATATTTCTTTGTCGTTGATAACTTATGGTATCCTCTGGGTCTTGACTACCGCCAGTTACTTCATCTATTGCTGAAAAGAAATCCATTGTTTCAGATATTTGTTGAACATAACTTTTATTTGTAAAGTTACGACCTATGAAAGCACTCCAACCAATAGTAAATTCATCATATAATCTGTCTTGTTTTTTAGTAAAAAATGGAGACATACCTTGAAAGTCAACCCATAGCTTTATAAGAGATGCGATTGGGTCTGGTAAGTTTTCATAAGAAACATAAACATATTTTGGTTGTCCGTCTTCATCAAATAGTATTTCTCCATCTTCGTCATACAATAAATATGCTCTAGAGTATGGCAACCAACCACTTCTTAAAAGAGAAATATATTTAGCAGCACCTTCTTTTGTAAAATAATTAGGACCACCATCAGTTAAAAATGTCTTTGGTATTTCATCTTCACTATCATATTCGCTTGAACTTATAAACTCACTAGCAGGTTGGTATATGTTGTTGTAAGCTAAACCAGTTAAAATTAATCCAAAAGCATTACCAAGATAAATTTGACCTCTTGTAGTTGCACGAACTTGAGGATTAGGACTTCTAAGGTCTGCTGCTATTTCTGGTAAAATAAGACTATTAATAGGGTTATAATTTGTTCTGCCACCAAATCTTGCAGGTGTATTAACTATCGGTACATACCTCATTACATCTTTAATTAAATTAGTAGGTGTTCTTGTAAATTTAAATAATGTTCTTACAGGTGGAAACTGTATTGCCAGATTGTTTATTTCTTCTGCAAAGAACCCAAGTGGATCAGTAACATCATCACTTCTACCACCTCTTATTTGTTGTGTATATGTAATTTCTTTACCAAAGTTTTTAGCTCTTTCAAATATTTTTGCAAGAACAGGGTCATCAATAAACTCTCTTGGACCTATGCCTTTTTTACTAAATAGGTTTTCTTCTAAAGGTTTTAATCTACCTAATGGTCCTTCTTGCCCTCTTAATATGTATGAAATTACTCCATCAATACTGCTTTTTATATAGTCATCTAACTCTTGCCCTTTTAAACCTTTTTTCAATCCTTCTGTAGTTGCGTGGTATGCAGTAGAAGCAATAATATTTGGTGTTTGTATAAGGGCATCATTAGATGTCATTAATCTACTAGGAAGTCTTATTAGCTTTCCTGTTGTATTTATAGAAGTTCTTAAAGGAAAGAAATTACTTTCAGATGAAATTACTGATCTTTGACCAGTATCAACTTTAGAGTTACCAACATTTACAAAATTATCTTCCATATCCCATGACCTTTTCCATACTCGTAAAGAAAAATCAAAGTTATACAGTAAAGCAAATAAATGTCTCTTAGCTGCTTCTAATGCTTCTTTTCTTACTAAACCTTTTCCATTTTCAACATCTAAACTACCACCAAAATTTGCCAAAGCTTTTAAAAATGTTTGTGCAATACCAGATTTTAAATTAACTATCTGAGAAGGTGGGCCAGACAAAACTCCGTTAATACCTATTTCATTAATAACTCTTGAAGTTTGACTAGCAGGTTTTAAAATTTTACCCCAAATATTAGGATTATATAGTTTAATCATCTTTTCTATGCTGCCACTNGCTTCGTTCATGTCTTGTGCAACTTTTAAAACTTGAGAGTAATCTCCTGTTTCGTGTCCTTCTTTTATTCTTGCTAATAAATTTGTTTGAAACTCTGCACTTTGATCTAATAATTTATTAAGACTTGGAGAAATATCAACATTTTGCTGTGTTAAGTTTTTCTTTTCTATAGGACTAAGTTTCATAACTTCAGCAGGTGTCATGCCTTCAATGCCTTCTATACCTTTAATTTTAAAAGCGTTCATAGCTCTACCTAGTCTTGTACCTAAAGGAATACCCATACCTAACCAATCATCTACTAATTGTTCAGCCTGTATAATTTTTGCACCTGCTTTATCTATTTCACTTCTACTTTTTTTAGTATTCTTACCTGCATTTTTTTTCACTACATCTATAAAGTTTTGAGTTGAGTTTGCAACTCTATCTGTAGCTATTTGTAAACCTTGATTATTAATAACAACTTCTTCTTCTGTTGGTAGTTTGCCTTCTAGTAATGCTTTTCTTTTTGTATATTCAGTAATTAATTTAAGACGTTTTGGGTCGCCTGTGATGTTACCTTTTGAGTCTGCCATTTTACCCAATGCACTCTCTTGAGTATCAAACTGACTTCTTGTCTCAGCACCTTTAAAACCACCTTCTTGTTTCTTTGTTCTTACTTTTTGCGTAACAAAATCTTGCTTACCTTTTTTCATGTCTTTTATACGATTCATCTTCTGTGGATTAAGTTGTGTGTTACCTAAATCCAAATCGTCTTGACTATCTAATTTATTTAGTTTTGTTTGTACCTTACCTGCAAAGTCTTTTAGTATTGGCACTTCAAAATTTAAACCTTGAGTATTGGTTACTGATGCACTAGCACTACCTGTTTGTTCTTTAACTATTGACTTTAGTTTTGCGTGTACTTTATCTCCATGTAACCTAACTTCTTTTTCTGTAAAACCTTGATCTAAAAATACCTTCAATATCTTGGCATCATTTTGTGCTTTTTTCTTTTTACCATTTCTTAGTGACCAAGATAACTTATCAAAGTCAGATTGAAACTGTATAGTTGCAGACCCATAACGAGGTTTGGTTCTCTTGTAAGCTTCTGGTGCTTCAAAAGTTAATTCTTGTGTAACCTCTGATTTAACAGTTGTATCTTCTGTCTTTACTCTTTTAGTTGTTGTATCTTCTGTCTCTCCTGTCTTAACTTTTGCTACTTCTTCATCTATTTTTTGTTGTATTTTTTTTACATCTCCACCTTCTGCTTCTATCTTTTCATCTATTTTGTTCTTTACTTTTCCTAAATCATCAACTGCTTTTTTTGTAATTTTTGTATCTTCTTCTGTCCATAATTTTTTAATGCTGCTTAAATCTAAACCTTCATATTTTCTAACAAGACCTTCTAATCCGTCTATTGTACCTTTTAAACCTGCACCAAAACCAGTACCAAAACCAATACTTAAAGCATAATCTTGCCAATCTAAATCTTCTCCAAAAATATCACGCAAGAAAGCTTCTGATGTGGCTAAAGTACCACCATAGATACCTGATCTAAACATACCTCTTAATCCTTTAAGTTCTGTACCTAAAGGTATAGTTCCTACAAGACCAGAAGAAAAAACTTCAGGCCAACTAAATAACTCTTCGTTACCTGTTAATGATTGTCCGTATCTTATTTTTTGTGCTTCTATGTTGAAGTAAGCATTTAAAGAAAACTGACCAAGACCATATAAAAGCCAACCTTTAGGGCCAAATGCTAGTAAAGGAGTAAGTGCAGCATCAGCTAACAAACCTCCACCTATTTCATAACCAAGACCACCAACCTGTTGCAAGACAGCATTATCATTTTTATCTGGTATTGTTATTTTGCTTGAGAATTGATTATAAAAATTATTTAATCCTTCTTGAAACTGATCGCTTTCAATAATGTCTTTGCTTATTTTATTGTTTTCAACATCAGAAAAACTATAACCTGTAGTTTCTTTAAATATCTTTTCTACATTTATCCTTGTTTTAGGTTTACGACTTACATCTCCTTTTGTAATGTACTCTGATACACCAATATATTTAAGAAGATTATCTGTTACTTCTAAATCTTTTTGTGGTTTTTCTTCTGTTAAATCATTAAATATATTATTGGTAATACTAAAATCTTGTGCAGCAAAGTCAAAAGTTTCTTCATCAAAAAAAGTTTCGTTTACATAATCATCAAAATTAAACGTAGGTGTATAGTTAGTTTCTTTAAAAACATTAGTAAAACTAGAATTAACAATTTCATTATTGAGGTTAGTATCTACTGGCTGTTCGTTTTTATCTTCTTCTTTTTTGTTGTTATCAAGAAGGTTATTAATGTTTGAGTCTATCATGTTAGTCAGTTAGAAACTTTTTATAGGAGTTGTTTTTGTAAGCACCCCAAGCACCAAATCCTTGTTGATCGAATAATCGTTTGGCTGCTATTACATTAACAATAGGGTCATATAATTCATCTGTAGATTCAATATCAAACAACCTTAACCTTTCTTCTAAAAAATCATCAATCATATTTAATTGAAAAAGACCGATAGAAAACTCATTTTCTTTTTTAGGGTCTAAACCAGATTTAACTGTATCAATCATAGGGTCACCTGCTGATTCTGCCATAGCTACAGCAGCCATAATTTTTGCTTCTTCTGCTTTAAATCCTACAGCTAACAACATTTCGTTTATTTTAGATTGTGATATTTTTTTGGTTTTATCTACACCTTTTAAAATTTTATCTAAGTCTTCTTCTAAGTCTAGTTTACGTTCTCTTCTTATATCTTCTGGGGTAGATGGTGTAAATGCACCACCTTCTAAATCATCTTTTAATAAATTTTTATTCTTATCTACTGTTTGTTTGTTTTCAAAGTTTTGGTTGTAGAGTTTGTAATTAAAATTTTGGAAAGAATCTATGTTTAATTCATCTTTAAGTTCTAAACCATCTTGTGTTAAACCACCATTCATAGATACGATTATAGTATTTTCATTTGTTTTAAATGAACTTGGTTCTACTTCGTTAAATAATTTTGTTTCTTTATCGTATATCAATATCTTTTGCTGATCTAAATTTACTGTTGCACCATCATTCTTACCACCATCATCATTTTTGACTTCTTCTTCTATTGGTACTGGTTCTTTAAAATTATAAGCATCATCATAAAATTCATAAGAACCAAAAGCTTTTGGATTATCTATTTTTCTAAGCTCTCCTAGATACCAGTTTTTTACTGTCATTTTTTTACCATCATCAGTTGTAAATACAGCACTAACACCTCCATGTTTTTTTGCTAGTCTATTTAATTCTAAATTTAAGTCTTCCATTTTATCTGTTGTAGGTTGATCGTCTGTGTAATACACTCCATAATCATTTCTTTTACCAATTTTTTTTAATCCATATTTTTTTAAGTTTGCAACTTCTGGAAATCTTTTTTCTAAACTCTTACCATCTGTTTCTTTAAAATATTTTTTTAACGCATCATATTTATCTCTGTCTGCTTTAGAAGCATTTGGTCCTAAAGCCATCATTACATTAGTTAACTCTTTTAAACCATCTGCCTGTGATATTTCTCCTTGATCGTATCTTATTTCTAAATCAAAAAAGAAATCATCAACACTAAAATTTCTAAGGTCATATTGTTTATATATAAATTCAATTTGTTCTGGATATTCAGTAGCTAAAAAATCTAAGGTATTACCTATCTGTTTGTAATAAGTTAATGCTTCTTCTGCACTATTAAAGTCAGTACGAGAAAAATCTAAATTATTTAAAGTATTAGTTATAGTTCTTTGAGTTTCTACTTTGTTGTAAGTATTTTGGTTTTTTATAGCNTCTCCTTTCTTTTTGTTTATATCACTCAATATGTCTTCGATNTTATTTTCTCCACCTTGTATGTAGAAAGTTCTTAAAGGTAAACCATTGGTAACTTTTAAATTACCTATCCAATCTATGTATTCTTCTATTTCTTCTTGTGCCATGTCCATGTCAAGATTATTTTTTTCGTAGTAATCAAGTATTTGTAATGCGTTTGTTTTTATAAGAGTTAACATACTTGATGGCGATACGCTTGCAGACAAACCTCTTTCAACCATAGAATCTACATTAAGTTGTAATTCTTGCAAAGCTAAAAATTCTCCCTGCGAAAGACCATTATTTTTACGTCTATCTGCTTCTGTGTAATTATCGTCTATTAAATTTAATTCAATACTGTCATTAAAATTATCTATACTAAACCAAGAATTAATAACTGAATTATTAAATAATAAATTAGCTTGTTCTATTTTTGCTTCTGCAAGTTTTGTTTCTTGGTCACGATATACTTTAGCTAAAGCAAGATTTTGTTTTGGTAGTAAATGTTTAGTAACTAACTCTGGTCTAATACCTCTTGTATTTACTAATGAAGTTTCTTGAAACTCATTAACAGCACTTTGAAATTCTTTTGAATTAATATCAAATTGAGATAAAGGTTGTTTTATTACTGTGCCATCAGGTAACTCTACATCTACCATATATTCACTAAAAAACTTTTTAGTTTTTGCTTCTGACGCATTACCTAAATTGATTGCTAATTGTTTTTCTATCCCATACTGCATATATATATTTCCACCAACAAAATTTCTAGCAAATCTTTTACCTTCTTTTGCTTCTAATTCCTTTTTAAATTTATCTATTTGTGTTGGACTAGATTGCAAAACTTCTAATTGACCTGCTTGAATACCTTTTTGTTTTTCTTCTTCAATTACATTACCTAAGTATTCTTGTAAAACAGGATTAACAGTAGATAAAGCTTGTGCTAAATCCATCATTCCTGTTTTTGGTAAAACAGTTACAGGTTCAACAAAAGTATTTACAGGTTTTCTAAAACTTTCCCCTGCTGTACTTTGAAATTGTGTAGTGCCTACTTGTAAAACCATAGTTAACTTGGAAGTGCGTTAAAGTACATACCAACACCTTGAGTACCGATATTTAATAATGTCTGACCTAAACTTGGTATAGCATTATAAGCTTCATTAATACTGCTTTGTAATTGGTTTCTTCTGCTTTCAAACTGTGATTCTGTAGCTTGAACATTAAACAAATATTGTCTTTGCATTGATTCTAAACTCTGATTTATTCTTTCTCTGTAGTTTGCAGCTTGTCTTTCTGTGTCCATTAATAATAATCCTACAGTTGTACCTGCTTGCTCTGATGCTACTATAGCTCTACTAGCTTGCAAAGCATCAATAGTTTTTGCAAACTTATCTTGTGCAGCAAATTTTTCTTCTTCTGCTTTCTTTTCTGAAAGAGCTAATTGTTGTTGTCTTTTATCTC
>FUFK010068989.1_pt1 | contig 13110 bp, 12 predicted proteins | sample 1021851 | NCBI WGS metagenome assembly FUFK01 (sample SAMEA51879418, study PRJEB19060) | metagenome | reverse complement strand
TTAGGAATTGAAACACTTGGTGGAGTGTTTACAAAACTTATTGAAAGAAACACCACAATTCCAACTAGAAAAAGTCAGACATTCTCAACTGCAGAAGACAATCAACCTGCGGTTACTATAAGAGTATTTCAAGGTGAGAGAGAAATGGCAAAAGATAATAAGGCATTAGGACAGTTTGACTTGGTTGGTATTCCNCCTGCTCCAAGGGGAGTTCCTCAAATTGAAGTTACTTTTGATATAGATGCTAACGGTATTGTAAATGTATCGGCTAAAGATAAAGGTACTGGTAAGGAGCAACAAATACAGATTCAGGCATCAGGAGGACTATCTGATACTGATATAGAAAAGATGGTTGATGAAGCTAAAGCTCATGCGGAAGAAGATAAAAGTAAAAAAGAAGCCGTAGAAACTAGAAATCAAGCTGATAGTATGGTTTATTCTACGGAAAAAAGCTTAAAAGAACATGGTGATAAGTTAGATGCTAAGGATAAAGACAATATTCAAAAATCTATAGATGATCTTAAAGATGTACTTAAAGATGAGAATGCNAGTGCAGAAAGCCTCAAAAGCAAACTTGATGCTTTAAATACTGCAGCAATGAAACTAGGCGAGATTATGTACAAAGAAAATCAGCAAGGAGCTCCTGGAGATCAGCCCAAAGATGAGAATAAACCTGAAAAAGGTGCTAAGGCAAAGGACAGCAAGGAAGACAATGAAGACGTCGTTGATGCAGATTTTGAAGAAGTAAAAGAAGATAAAGAAAAAAAAAGTAATTAAAAGTAATCTTGGGTAGNTAAATGANGGATTACTATGATATTTTAGGCGTAANTAAGAGTGCTGATGAAACTACTCTTAAAAANGCCTATAGAGATCTGGCAATGAAATATCATCCTGATAGAAACCCTGACAATCAAGAGGCAGCTGATAAATTCAAAGAAGCNAGCCAAGCTTATGAAGTTTTGAAGGATAGAGAAAAAAGAGCCGCTTATGATCAATTTGGCCATGCAGCTTTTGAATCTGGAGGAACAGGTGCAGGTGGATTTTCCGGTTTTCAAGGAGCAGGTGGATTTTCTGATATTTTTGATGACCTTTTTAGTGAATTTACTGGGGGAGGAGGTAGGTCTCAGAGAACCAGTAACAGAGGTTCTGATTTAAAATATAATTTACAAGTAAACCTTGAAGAAGCTTACTCTGGTCTAGAAAAGACTATAAAAATTAAAGCACCTGCTAAGTGCACTTACTGCGATGGATCAGGAGCAGAAGGTGGAAGTTCAAACATTCAAACCTGTACAACTTGCGGAGGAAGTGGAAAAGTAAGAAGTAGNCAAGGCTTTTTCACTATAGAGAGAACNTGTAGTACATGTAATGGAACAGGAAGAATAATAGCCAATCCTTGCAGACATTGCTCTGGAACAGGAGTTATTAATAAAGAAAAATCATTATCCGTAAAAATACCAGCTGGAGTTGATGAGGGTACTCGTATACGAGTTGCAGGAGAAGGGGAGGCTGGTAAAAATGGAGGAACAGCNGGAGACTTATACNTATANATTAGTATGATAGAAAATAATATATTTAATAGAGAGGGAGAACATTTGTTTATTAGTGCTCCTGTAGATTTTTATACGGCAACAAATGGCGGAAGTATAGAGGTTCCATCTCCTGGAGGTGGTAAAATTAGAATTAGCGTCTCATCTGGCACTCAAAATGGAAAAAGGTTTAGATTAAAAGGTAAAGGTATGCCAATTCTTCAAGGGCGTGGTTATGGTGATTTATATATAGAAGCTGAAGTAGAGACTCCAGTTAATTTATCAAATAAACAAAAAAAAATGCTAGCAGAGTTTTATGATTCTTTATCAGATTCTAATAGTCCAAAATCAAGTAAGTTTAAAAAATTTATAGAGAAGAATTACTAACTATGAAAAAAAAAGCAAAAATTAGAATAGGCATAGTTGGCATTTCTGGAAGAATGGGAAAATCAATTGCAATGGCAATTAGTAAAAGCCCNGATGTTANACTTACTGCAGGGTGTGAACATAAAAAGCACAAAGACATAGGAAAAGATATAGGCATAGTTCTAGGACATAAACCTGTAGGAGAGTTAGTCACCTCTAACCATAAAGAATTTTGCAAAAATATAGATGTAATAATTGAATTTGGANTNGAAAAAGCTACAAAAGAATATTTGGCTGTAGCAAAGAAAAATAAGATAGCTTTTATATCTGGTAGCACGGCATTAAGCAAGAACACATTAAAAGATATGCAGCTAGCCTCAAAGCATATAGCAGTCTTTTGGGCGCCCAATATGAGCTTAGGGGCTAATCTAATAAATTTATTATCAAAATTTACTACAACAAAGTTAGGTAAAGATTTTGATATAGACATTACAGATTTGCATCACAAACATAAAAAAGACACACCTTCAGGAACAGCAAAATTTATTCAAGAAGAAATTCAAGACTCATTAAAGAAAATAAAAGTTAAAAAGAAAGTAAATATTTCAGCACTTAGATCAGGGGATTCAACGGGTGAACATAGTATAATTTTTTCTGGTGAAGGCGAAAGAGTTATAATAAAGCATATATCTTCTTCTCGAAATATTTTTGCTAATGGAGCAGTAAGAGTTGCGGCTTGGTTATATAAGAAAAGGCCTGGCTTTTATAACATGAGTGATTTTTTAAAAATTTAAAGATAGTTCTCTTTCTCTTGTAATAAGAGCTTTTTTAATTTCTTTAGCTAGCTTTTTGAGTTCTCCTACATTTAAATAATTTCCAATAATTTGTGACTTTCCTTTAGATATTATTTCTAAGTGTCCGCTATTATTCTTGCATTTTACTTTTAATCTTAGCCAAGAGGGTTCTATTTTTATAGTTTCTTCTATACCTTTAAAATTAATTTTTTTAATAANGAGNTTTTCATTAAGAATTATTCGCTCACATTTTCTTGAATTATTATAATTAATTTTAAATGCTAATAGTATTATAAATAAATCTAAAAAAAGAAAGGCACCTACGGGCCAGGCACCATTATTTATAAAATATAATGATATTAAAAAACTTAGTATTACAAAAATTGATGATAAAAAAAGCATGCTTNTTAAACTAAGTGACTTATTAGGATATAAAACTAGATCTAAATAATTTTTTTTCTTTTTCATGATACTAATATAGTTAAAAAATATTATTTTTTAACAGAATAATTTTTATTTAATCTATCTACAAATGAGGTAATTATTATTATTGATAAAATAGGCGCTATTAGATTTAAAAAAGGTATCATAAACAAAAGAGAACAAAAGCAACCTATAATATTTATTGCTAAAAAGTTTTTTTTTCTAAACAAGGATATCTTTTCATATGTAAATATTTTTAATGCAACTATTTCGTAATATTCTTTTCCTATGATGAATCCTGATGCTAAAAATTGTAGAAATATAACTAAATATATATTTGAGATGAGTGTCCACTTTAACAATAAAATTAATATAAAAATAAGAGTTGAAAGCCCAAGTATTCTAATACCTGCTATTATGCCAGAGATATGACTGGAGTTATCCTTATATTTGTTTCCTAAAAGTAAATTTGTTTTATGTGATATTGGGTCTAAGTAGAAACCACTGATAATAGTAGATAATGGAGGGTAAAGTAATATAAAAAGAGTTGATATTATAAAAATCCATATTGAATTTAATATATCATCAAAAACTCCCCAAAAAATAACCTTTATCCACTGTATAGAAGGAAATGCATTCCAAAATGCGAAAAGAACACACGATAAAATTACAAATGATAATAATAAAGAAATAACAGAAAGTTTAAGAATACTTTTATGAAATAAAGCTTTAACAGAAAAAATAATAGTTTCTTTATACTCGAATATTTTCATTATTTATATTTATAGGAACCATATCAGAAATATTTATATTTTCTTCTAAAGATTTAGCAAAGTTAATTAGTTTTTGCTCTTCGTGCGGAGGAGCAACAATTTGTATTCCAAAAGGAGCATTGTCTTTAGAAAAACTTGTAGCTAAAGCTATACTAGGACAGTTAGTAAGAGAAATAGAAGCAGCTATCATTAACCAAGAGACATAATTATCAAATGTTGTATCTTCAACTTTTTTTACCCATTTATTTTGAGAGTTAAATGGAGGGACTATAGAGCTAGGTACTATGAGAAAATCAAATTTATCAAAAAATTTCATAGTATCGTTATAAATATCAGCTCTTGCTTTTTCTGCTTCACGCAAGTCATCAATAGTTATAGCCTTAGCCTTGTTAATGTTCCAAATAACTTCTTCTTTAATAAGACTTTTATCTTTTTTTAATAATGATTTATAAGTGCAATAAAACATATAAGCCCTCAATGTTTGAAAGCAATATTCTGACTTACTCATGTCGGGATAAGTATTACTTATTTCATGCCCTAAATTTTGTACTAGTTTTAAAGTGTTATGCATCATACTTCTAACTTCTTTGTCACAAGGAAATATTCCGAAGTCATCTGTAAAACCTATAAGGTATTTAGCTTCTTCTCTTTTAAGTAAATTTTTGTAATAAGAATTTCTAGCGCCTTTAGAAGAAGATAGAGGGTCATTTTTGTTATGACCTACCATTGCATCAAGAAAAATTGATAAATCTTCTACATTCCTTGCCATTGGNCCATCTACAGATAAGTTAAAAAATGGAAAATTAGAAGGACCATGAGGAATCAAGCCTGATGTTGGTCTCAANCCTACAACGCCACACCAACTAGCAGGATTTCTTAAACTCCCACCTAAGTCCGATCCCGAGGCAAACCAACTCATTCCTGTAGCTAAGGNAGCAGCAGCTCCTCCNGAACTTCCTCCAGCAGATAATGATGTATTCCAGGGATTTTTAGTAAGGCCAAANACACTGTTATAAGTNTGNGAGCCTGCAGCAAANTCTGGTATATTTGTTTTACCTATAATTAAACCACCATTCTTCTCAATTGTTTGGACTACAATATCTGATTTTTTAGGAAAGTGATCAGCATATAATTTAGAACCATAAGTGGTTCGCATATCTTTTACATCATTCATATCTTTAATCAAGACAGGCATGCCTTTTAAGNTGNTATCAGTNCTATTATNAAAATTATTAATTAATCTTTTTTTTTCGNCTTCATNTATNAGAGTTACTACNGCATTNATATNAGGATTAATTTCTTTAATTCTATTNAAAGAGGATTCTAAAACTTCTTCTATTGAAATTTCTTTTTTATCTATGAGTGTTAAAATTTCACTAGCATTTTTTTTCCAAAGATTTTTTGTTTCAATATTCATTTTAAAAAACCACTCTTTAATATATGATTGTATATCAAAAAAAGGGAGCAAAAAATGCAAAAATATAATTACNATGTTTTAGGTATAGGTAATGCTGTTACNGATATTTTTGTTGANGTTGAAGNATCCTTTTTAAAAAAAAATAATTTAGTAGAAGGTACTATGAAGTTAGTAGATGAAGTTTTTATAATGGAGTTATTAAAAGATCTAAATATTTCTAAAACCTATGCTGGTGGTTCAGTTGCTAATACTTTATCTACTATTTCTAAACTAGGAGGAAAGTGTGCTTTTATAGGAAGCAGAAAAAATGATAAGTACGGTAATCTTTTTAGTAATAGTATGGAACAAGAGAAAATTGATCTTTTGAATAAAGAAAATGCAGAAGGAAAAGCATCGTCACTCTGCTTGGTTCTAGTTACACCTAATGGAGAAAGAACTATGTGTACATATTTAGGTGCATCTACTAATCTAAATAATGATAATTTAGAATTAAGTAGTTTGACTAAATCAAATATAATTTATTTAGAAGGTTATTTATTTGATTTACCTGAGGCAAAAGATATTTTTTATAAAGTTGTAGATAAAGCTAAGGAAAATAATTATCAAGTAGCACTAAGCTTATCTGATCCATTTTGCGTAGAGAGACACAGAACAGATTTTATAAAATTAATAAATAAAAAATTGAATATATTATTTGCTAATGAAAATGAAATTAAGGCATTATATGAGTGTGATACAAAAGAAGCATTAGAAAATGCAGGTGAAAATGTAAGTGTTGCAATAGCTACTTTAGGAGCTGAAGGCTCATTAATATATAATAAAAAACAATTTATAAAATCTGAGGCATTTAAAGTCGAAGCTATAGACACTACTGGAGCAGGAGATAATTATGCAGCTGGTTTTTTATATATGTATGGCATGGATGCACCATTAATTGACTGCATGAATGCTGGTTCTTTGTGTGCATCTGAGACTATAAAGTCTTTAGGTGCAAGGCCTACATCTAACTTAAAGGACCTTTTAATTGAAAATAATATTATAAAAAATTAGTATTTTGATAAGCGACATTAAAAACTGTTTTAAAAAAAGATTACTAATTTTTTTACCTGTTGGTTTTTTTTCAGGATTACCATTATTATTAACTTCAGCTACTCTAGGAACTTGGTTAGCAGATCTGGGTGTAAATAAAACAACTATAGGTNTATTTGCNTTAGTAGGNATGCCATACGCTCTTAAGTTTTTGTGGGCNCCTTTACTTGATATAAAAATTTTAAATTTTTTTTCTAATAGAGTTGGTATAAGAAGAGTCTGGATTATTATTATGCAAATATTAATTTGTATTAATATATTTATTATAGGAAACATTAACCCAGTAGAAGATACAAAAATTCTTGCTTTCACTGCATTAACACTAGCATTTTTTTCAGCATCTCACGATGTAGCTATAGACGCGTGGAGAATAGAGATACATAAGAAAAGTGAATATGGTCTAGGTGCAGCTATGTANGTGACAGGTTATAGAATTGCTTTACTAGTAGCAGGTGCTGGAGCTTTAATAATAGCTGAGATATTTTCTTGGAAAATTTCTTTTATAAGCTTATCAGCTTTGTTTCCATTAGGAATTTTATTAATAAGTTTTTGTAACATTAAAACAAATGAAAANGATCAAGATAAAGCAGAAATTAATTATAAAAATTTTTTCAAAGATAGAGTAATAGANCCTTTTAAAGATTTTATGAATAAAAATAATTGGATTTTGATTTTAATATTTATAGCATTGTTTAAATGGGGAGATGCCTTGTTAGGAGTATTGGCTCAACCTTTTATGCTTGAAATAGGTTTTACTAAATCTGAAATTGCTACAATATCAAAACTATATGGGTTAGGAGCAACTTTAGTAGGTTTATTTCTTGGAGGTTTAATAATATCTAGACTAGGAATTATCCTTTCTTTATTTATAGCAGGTATTTTACAGTTACTATCGAATTTAGTTTTTATACTTCTAGCAATTAAAGGAAGTAGTATTTCTTTATTAGTAATTACCATTACTATAGAAAATTTATCTGGTGGTATAGGGACTGCTGCTTTTATTGCTTATTTATCTAGTTTATGTAACGTTCAGTTTTCTGCTTTTCAATACGCACTATTATCTTCTTTTATGGCTTTTTCAAGAACATGGTTAGCAGCGCCTGCTGGCTGGCTTATAGATAATTTAAAATGGCAGAGATATTTTGAAAACTTTGGTATCAATCAAATTAATAATCCGGAGTGGGTAGGTTTTTTTATAATTACAGCTTTATTTTGTCTGCCTGCTATCATTTTGATATATTACATTGATAATAAAAGGAAGATAAATTGAGTTTAATTTTTAAAAACAGTTTTAATCAATTACCTAAGCAATTTTATAGTAAAATTGAACCAGAAAAAACAAATAAGCCAAAAAAAGTACTAATAAACAATAGCTTATGTAATGAATTGAATATTGATTATAATTATTTAGATACAGAAGAGGGTATAAATATTCTCTCAGGCAACTTAATTCATAAGGACTCAGATCCATTAGCAATGGTATATGCTGGACATCAGTTTGGAAATTGGGTTCCTCAATTAGGAGATGGTAGAGCTCACTTATTAGGAGAAGTATTAGATAGAGAAGGNAATAAGTATGATCTTCAATTAAAAGGTTCAGGGCGTACACCTTACTCTAGAGGAGGAGATGGTAAAGCTTGGTTAGGACCAGTAATAAGAGAGTATGTTGTAAGTGAGTATATGCATAACATAAATATTCCTACTACTAGAAGTTTATCAGCTGTTTTAACAGGAGATAATGTTTACAGAGAAGAAACATACCCTGGTGCTGTTTTATGTAGAGTTGCAAGATCACACATAAGAGTAGGAACGTTNCAATATTTTTATTCTAGGAAAGATACAAAGTCTTTAAAAATTTTAGCTGATTATTTCATAAAACATCATTTTCCTAATTTAGAAAAGAATGAAAATAAATACTTTGAATTATTTAAAAATGTTGTGGATGGGCAAATAAATTTAGTAACAAGTTGGATGAAGGTAGGTTTTATACATGGAGTAATGAATACTGATAATACTTCTATAAGTTGTGAGACAATAGACTATGGCCCTTGTGCTTTTATAGACAATTATAAAAGTGANAAAGTTTTTAGTTCTATTGATTCTATGGGAAGATATTGTTATAAAAACCAACCAAATATTTTAATGTGGAACATGGCCTGTTTCGCTTCTACTTTAGTACCTTTGTTAGAAGGAANTGAAGAAAAAAAAGTAGACATNCTGCAAAAAGAAATTTCTAGTATTCCTGAAAAATATAAAAATAAATGGTTATTAGAGTTCAGTAAAAAAATAGGACTAAAAAAAATATATCCAGAGAATGAAGTTTTAATTAATAGGTTTTTAGAAATATTAGAAAGTGAAAATTTAGATTTTACAAATTCTTTTAGAGGATTAATTAAAGAGGTAGAAAATAGCAATGAACTAATATCTAAAACAGATACATTTAAAAGTTGGAAAAATGATTGGAAAAAGCTTATTAAAAATAAAAGTAACCAAAAAGAAGTTTGTAAAACTATTACCTCAAATAACCCAGCTTTTATAATGCGTAATCACTTAGTAGAACAAATTATACAAGAGTTATTAACTGATAAAAAAGATACATTAAATAAAGCTTTAGAATGTATTGAGAAGCCGTTTGAAAAAATAAAACATTACGAAAAAATGTATGTTGGTCCAACAAAAGAACAAGAGGTACTAAGAACATTTTGTGGAACCTGAATAACTAAGTTAAAATTTCAGATCCGTCTTTTTTTTGAATAGCAATTATACAAGATCGAGGCTTATTATTTCCGTTATCTGGAAAATTACTTCCTAACCTTTCTCCGGGGTGTTGAATACCTACAAAAACTGTTTTGTAATCAGGTGCAAAGGTTAGTCCTGTAACTTCACATTCTTTTGGCCCAACCATAAATCTTTTAATTTTCCCAGTATTGGTATCGGCTATAAGCATTTGATTATTCCCCATTCCTTTAAAGTCTCCTGAGTTGGAATAGTTTCCATCAGTTTGGATCCATAATCTTCCATATTTATCAAATTTTAACCCATCGGGAGAATTAAACATGTTTTCTTTATCAATATTTTTAGACCCTCTATTGTTGTCATCATGAACATTAGGGTTCCCAGCTACAACAAATAAATCCCATTCAAAATAAACTGAAGAATGGTTATTGTCTCTAGGCTTCCATCTTACTATTTGCCCATATTTATTATTTTTTCTAGGATTAACTTTATCTACGTCTACTTTATCGCCACCTTTATTAGTTTTTATACCCCTATTTTTATTATTTGTTAAACAACAACATACCTCATTTTTTTTTGGATTACTTGCAATCCATTCAGGTCTATCCATAGTAGTAGCTCCAACTTTTGATGCTGCTAGTCTAGTAAAAATACAAACCTCTGCTTTAGATGAAAGACCAGTTGTTTGGGTATCTAATAATAACCATTCTCCAGTGAAGTTATCATTAAATTTAGCTACATATAAATTTCCATTGCTAAGCAATGTACCTTTATCTTTTACCTCATTCATACTTTCATTGCTTACATACTTATAGAGATATTCTCCTCTTTCATCATCTCCCATATACACAACTATTTTTCCATCTTTCGATATTACTAGTTCAGCATTTTCATGTTTAAACCTTCCTAAAGCTGTGTGTTTTTTTGGAGTAGAATTTGGGTTTAGTGGATCTATCTCAACAACGTAACCAACTTTATTGGGTTCGTTTACTTCTTTAGATAAGTCAAATCTACTATCTGCTTTTGCCCAATTAAGACCAATCTCTCTAGTTCTAATTCCATATCGGTGAAGTTCATCAGTTGACTTAAAGTTTTTATCAGAAGAAGAAAAGTAGTTATTAAAATTTTCTTCACAAGTTAAATAGGTTCCCCAAGGGGTTCTTCCACTACCACAATTGTTCCATGTTCCTTTTGCATAAATTCCATCTTTGTCTTCTTTAGTTTTCATAAGGCTATGACCTTTTGCAGGACCTGTAATTTCCATTTTAGTAAAAGGAGTAATTCTTCTATTATATTTAGAGTCTTTTACTAAATTCCATTGATTATTTGAATTTTCAATTTCGAAAATTGAAACACCATGAGCATACATGCCTTTTAAAATATCCTCTTCATTTTCAGGAAGAAGACTTTTTCTATTAGAAAATATTATTTTATGATTTGTATATTCATTATTTACTGCTAATAATGTTTTATTGTCTGAAGTAACAAAAAGCTCCATACCATCGTTATTATCACCTACTGATTTTAATTGTGACTCATGAGAACCACATGATGTTTGGTCAAACTCTTCAACGTCAGACCACATTGGGTCTCCCCATTTTGAAACAATATTCCAAGTATATTGTTCTGGTAAAGTTACAGTATCATTATTATTACAATTAACTTTGGTAAAATTAAAAAAACTTTGTGATGAATATGCAGCAATGCTACCCAATGTTGTACTCATTAATGCTAGGCTTCCTATTGAAAAACTTTTTTTTAGAAAAGCTCTCCTACTTATTAAGGAATTAGTTATCTCTTCAAATTTTGTAGCATTACTCATCATTTATAATATAGTGGAAAATATTTCAAAAATATTACATTTTTAATTATTATTAAATTTTTAGTTAGTATATGAATACAAAAATAGTAAAAATGATTTATAATCCAGTGGCTGGACAGAGGCATCATAGGCGTTTTTCCAAAATAGTAAAATTGCTGAAAGCAAATTTTAAGAAATTAGAAATTTTAGAAACAAATGGCAAAGGTCACGCTATAGCTCTAGCTCAAGGGCTTGAAAAAAATATAGATTTATTATTAATAGCAGGAGGAGATGGCACTATTAATGAAGTTCTCAATGGAATAAATAATAAAAAAATAGTTATAGGCATAATTCCTATAGGCACAGCAAATGTTTTTGCTAATGAATTAGGGATACCTAAAAATCCTAACCATTTAATTACTACATTAATGCAAGGGAAAATAGAGCAACTATCAATAGGAAATGTAAATAANAAAAAATTTATTCAAATGGCTGGACTAGGCTTTGATGCNCATGTAGTNAGAGATGTAAGTAAGTCGCTTAAAAATAAAATAGGAAAGCTTGCTTATGTTTATGAGTCNGTCAGAGAGATAATTAGGCATAAAAAGGTAAAATATGAAGTAAGTGTAGGAAAAAAAAAGTATCAAGCTTCATCGGTTATTATAGCAAACGGACATTATTATGGCGGTAGATTTATTTGTGCACCAGACGCATCACCAAAAGATCCTTTTTTACACATATGCCTTTTCCAGCATTTTGGAAGGTTAAACTGTCTCAAATACTCAATAGCGTTAATCTTAGGCCTAATACCAAAATTAAAAAGTGTTAAAATAATTAAGGTAAAAAATTTTAAGGTATCTGACCCTCAAGGGGAGCCAATTCAAGCAGATGGAGATATCTTAGAAAGTTTGCCAGCAATATTTTCAATATCAAAAAATAAATTTAATTTTTTAACTGCTTATTAGTTTCAGAAATAAAAAATTATTTAATACCATCACCAATGATTTTGACCCATCAATAATAAATTTCAAAAAAATTTTCACTAGCTGTATGTAATAGAGTTATTATTTATTAAACCTCTGAAATCTAATGAAGGTTATTCCTAGATAAGTTGAAAAAAACCTACTACAAATAGTGGTATTTGCAAACCAAAGTTTGTTAAGATTGCTTTATCTTTAATTAAAAAACCGACGTAGGTCCATACTAATACTCCTGTACCATGAAAAAATAAATTTAAAGGATAAATATTTAGGTTAGTCAATAATATACCTGTAAGAACTAAAATGGTTGCAAGCCATTTCAAATTTTTCTTTAAAAATTTCAAAACTAGCCTCCTGAATGTAATAAATATATAATTAAATATTAAAGTTTTTTATTAAAAAAGCTAATTGAAGATAAATAAGTTTAATAAACTTTTTGCAAAAAGTGCATATTTATTTGCAAATTATGCATAAGTTGCGTATATAATAATAATTATGAAACCTGAAGAATTTAAAAAATGGCGAAAATCCCTTGGATTATCTCAAAAAAATGCTGCAGAAATGCTTGGCTTAAAAATTAGAATTATTCAATATTATGAAAAAGGTAAAAAAGGGAAAAAGACTATAAATATACCTAAATATATACAATTAGCGTGCTTAGCTCTAGAAATACAAAATAAAATTAATAAAATATAGTTGACAATATTTTAAGAATGCATAATATGCATATTACGCAATAATTGCGTAAAATAAACAGGAGGATGAAATGCAACTAAATGTAGAAAAACCAAAACAATTTAAAAGCTGGCTCAAAAGTAATAAAATGAGTTCAAAGAAATTTGCCAAAATATCTGGTATTAAGCAACAAGCTTTGAAAAAGGCTACTAAAAAAAAGAGTTTACCCAAGATAATAGGGTTAACTTGTTCAACTGTTGACTTAGAAAAAAAAACTAAGTCCTTAAAAAAATCAAATAACTCAAATAAAAAGCTTTTAAATAAACTTAAATCAGTAAAAAAAGATAATGCTAAATTAAATAAAGTGGTTAAAAAAGCTAAAAGCAGCAACAAAAATAGTACTAAAAAATTAGCTAGCAAACTTAAATCAGTAAAAAAAGATAACGCTAAATTAAGTAAATTGGCTAAAAAAGCTAAAAGTATTAAAAAACAAAACTCAAAGCTTAAAAATAATAATAAGGCTTTAAAAG
>FUFK010017608.1_pt1 | contig 13111 bp, 7 predicted proteins | sample 1021851 | NCBI WGS metagenome assembly FUFK01 (sample SAMEA51879418, study PRJEB19060) | metagenome | reverse complement strand
GCGTTGCTGGCGGTCAAGGCCACTCGCTATCCCGGTCAGGAACTTCTCTGGGATGCCTCAAAACATCGTTTTACCAATCATGATGCGGCCAATGAGGAAATCCTCAAACGCTCCTACCGTAAGGGATTTGCGCCTCCCGGACTCGGTTGAAAGACAGGCCTCATGGTTTCTTTTGCACGGCCCCTCGCTTGAGAGGGGTCTTTTTCTTGCGCCATGCCAAGTTCCGATTTGAGTTGACCCGGATGTAGCCCATCAGGCAAATTTCTTCTATTCCCTAAAGTCAATTACTTGCCAGAGGTATCCTTTTTTCCGGGTAAAGTCTGCTGCCAATGCTGCCAAAAACAGATGCGAAGCAGTCGTTTGGCTCGATGGAGCTCCTGGTCATCAAGAGCCATCCCGGCAGGTAGGATCTCGCCTGTTCTTTTCCGCGCGAACCAGGAGGCAGAGATGTCGAAGCTGACAGGGTGGAAGCGAATCAACACCAAGCAAATCACTGATTCTTTGAGCGAGAGCAAAAGAAAACCCAACCAACGGCCATCCATGATACAAAAACAACATTTTCCAGGAAGGATCATCGCTCTCTGTGGCCTGTTCCTTTCCCTGCCCCTCATCATCCTTGCACGCATCGCCTTTGGACCAGAACTGGGTTGGTACGACAACCTGCGCTCGGTTCTTCCCTTTGTGCTGTTGACCATTTCATTCCTTTTACTCGCCACCGAAACCACACGGCTGGATTGGCCGGTGTGGATGCAGAAGTNCACCGGCGGACGCCTTGGTCGGGATTCACGGTTTGCGGGTTTCCTCGCTGCAACGGCCTTTTTCCTCCTAGCAGGGTTGTACGGATGGGGCGTGTTCACCCTGCCTGCACGCTCGCCCATCGGCATGCCCGATGCCAGCCTGCTCCTGCCGAGCCTTGCCGGATTGTTCGGTATCGCNAACCTCTTGGACATTTACGCCACCACTTCCCACCTCCCCCCACAGCGAGAGAATTGGGCACTCCCACCCGTTCGACCACTCGTGGTGCCGTGTTTCTGGTCAAGTGTTGCAGGAGCGTCCATGGGCGTGCTTCCCGGCATGACTGCCTCACAAGCCACGGTGTTGGTGATGGGCGGTCGGAACCTCGCCGCCAAAGCGCAAGGAAAGGAAGGGTATGGCATGGATTGGGAAACTCGGCGCCTGACTGAGTTGAGCGATGACGAATTGTTGGAAATCGCAAAAGCCGAGGCAGAGGAAGGCGTCGAAGGTCCACAAACAAAGCAAGACTTGGAAGTGATTGCTTTGCTCTCAGCGACCAATACAGCAGTTACGGTCATGGTTCTTGGCTTCCTCTACATCATCAGCCGCTCTCGTTCCGGTGCCACGTTGGCGTTGAAGATGATGTACCCTATTGAAACATGGTCCTCGCTTGAACCGACCTCCGATTTCATTCGGCTCCTCGCAGTCACTCTAGCAGCAGGCTTGCTGGCCATGCCCATGATGCGGTATGTCGGAAGAGGCATGCTCCGTCTGCACGCAGCGATTCCTCTCCAGCAGATGGTGATGGGCGTCATTCTCTTCGTCGTCGCCTTGGTTTGGCTCTCAACGGGCTTTGTCGGCATCGGTGTGCTCATCGTCGGCACCATCATTGGCTTGCTGCCTCCCCGTATTGGTATACGGCGCTCCCACGGCATGGGCATCATCCTCGTACCCATCATGATCTACACCTTTGCCCAAAAATTCGACAGCTTTGGATTCATTTGAAACTCGGACGTGAAACGCATGAAAACAACCCTAACCGCCACCAGCCTGATTCTTCTCTTCCTCCTTTCGTTGGCCTCGCCATTGGCCACCGTTCTTCCAGAAAGCGAAGATGCAAGCCAAACTTCCGGCCGCTCAACCGCCTGTACGGGAGATGTCTGCATCAACGAAGTCATCCCAAACCCCAACGGGTACGACGATGCAACCTATCCGGGAGGCGAGTGGTTTGAACTCTACAACAGCGGCACCGTCGATGTGGATTTGACGGGCTGGAAGGTGACCACCAGTGCATCCAAAACGCTTGACTTTGATGCCAACACCATCGTTGGGTATCAGGCAGGCAACAGTTCCACCTGGACCATCAGCTCTGGAGATTACATGGTCATCGCAAGGAATGGAAACGCTAACTTCTACATGACCAACACGGGCATGACCTTGACCTTGGTCGACAATAACAACAACAACCTGCACCAAGCAACTTGGGGCTCGGTCATCTCTGGAAAGAGTTACGAGCAAGACCAAAGCAATCCAACCGCCAATTGGATTCAAACCAACAATCCCACCCCTGGCCAAGTCAATTCCGCCACGGTCAGCAACAACCTCATTCCAGGTGACCTCATCATGACCGAGGTNATGGCGAATTCATGGCCGTCCTACGACAATGAATCGTGGCCGGGCGGCGAATGGGTTGAGGTTCTGAACACCGGCTCCAGTGATATTGATTTGACCGGCTATACCATCGAAGATGCCGCCGGCAACATCCTCCCCTTCAACGCCTCACACCTCGTCAACGCTTCGCAATCCATGCTCATCACCCCGGGCCAACACCGCATCGTCGCCGTCAACGCCACCAGTGGTTATGGTGTGCTGAACAACGGTGTGGAAAGTCTGACCCTCAAATGGCCCAATGGCAGCCGTTCACAGGAAATTTCTTGGTCATCAACTGTTCAAGGCTTCTCGTTGATGGTCGCCACCCAATCCAACGCACCGTGGACCTATGCACCCTACCCCACACCCGAAGGAATGAATCCTCTTCCCATGGAACTCATGCCCCGTCAGGTCGGCGACGTGCAGATGACCGAACTCTTGCCCAACGCCACCAACGACGGAGAAGCCTTCCCCGATGGTGAGTGGATTGAACTTCACAACACCGGAAGCGGCTCCATTGACCTCATGGGGTGGAGCATCATGGACGGGATGGGCAACTTGACCATCCTCGACCCCGGCACCCTGGTGTTCAACGCCAGTCAAGGTTCAACCGTCATCGACCCCGATGAGCGTCGCTTGGTTCAATTCACAAGTCATACCGAACTGTGGGACAATTACAACCACGTCTTCCTGCGAGACATGACCGAACAAGTCGTTGACACCGCAGATTACAACACCGATTACGGCGAAGACCAAGCGTTGATTCGCGGCAGCAACCCGACCGATTCATGGACGCCAGCCGCTTGGAAGACCCCCGGTCAGCCTGAGCCCGGCTCCACCCCATCCTCAACCACCGTTCGCTTCTCCGAAATTCTCCCAAATGCCGTTGGTTCTGACAGCCAAATGTGGCCCAACGGCGAGTGGATTGAACTCTACAACTACGGCACATCTGATGTGGATTTGGCCGGTTGGAAATTGCAAGCGGCTTCACGCTCACTGACCCTGCACGAATACAACATGCCGCTGCAGGACACCACCATGGTCAGGGCCGGTGATGCGGTGCTCATCGCACTCAACGGTACCAGCAGTTTCTACCTCAAGCACACCTCCTCAGATTCCATCGGATTGGTCGACGCCTCCGGCGCTACCGTCGACACCATTGCTTGGGCTGACAACGTCGAAGGTGAATCCCTGGTCGCACCAAATAGCACACATGCAGGTGTAGGACCCAACGCCAGCAACGCCACCGGCAACTGGATTCTTTCGGCTTGGGCAACACCTGGCGAGGTCAACCCTGTTTGGCCGGCCTATACCGGTTCCACAGACCTTGCCATCACCGAAGTCTTGCCGTATTGCAACGACGATTCCATTGAGCCTACTGAGGACTGGGTGGAGGTTCACAACCAAGGCACGACACCGCTGAACATCAGCCGCTGGTCCGTGCTCACCGCTGATGGCGACCGGCGATTCATGCGAATGGACAGCCTATGGGCGGACGAGAACCAAACGGCCAAGCTCGTCTTGCAACCAGATGAACGCGCCGTGTTCACCATGGAAGAATACATCCTGACCGGCCTTGGTGATGCTTTCGAACTGCTCCACCCCGACGGCGACGCTGTCACCAGCGCGGCGTGGGTGGTCATCACCGACTGTCAAACCTTGATGCCCGGTGACCATTCAAGTGATGATTGGCAACACACACTCTGGCCAACACCGGGTGAAGCCGAACCGAACCCCGACGACTTTGCCACAAAGGAGGACATTCGCTTTACCCGCTTCATGCCCTCAGGTTCCACCGATATTTCCAGTGACATGGAGTTCATTGAGGTGGCCAACCAAGGCGATAAGTTGGCCGTGCTCAACGGTTGGACACTGCGCACCACCACCGGTGTGACGAGTATGTACAACGCCACCATCACCGACCTCATGATTCAACCCGGCTCCTCCACCCTTCTGGCCAACGATGCAGATGCCTTGGGCGTATACGAAGACGGTACGGTCGTTGACATTGACGGCGCACTTGACCGGACATTCTACTTCCCCAACTCCGGCGCTGCTCTGCAGTTGTTTGACGCCAGCGGTGCAGAAGTTGACACGTTGGTCTACGGTAACGGCCCCGTGTCCGTCGCAGGTTGGAGCGGCATCGCTCTGGCAAAACCCTTGTCCAACCTTGACAATTTGATTTACCTGCGAGGCAGCGGTTGCGGCGACACGCCGGACACCAACACCGTGGCCGACTGGCATGAACAATGGAGTCGCCTTGGCGGCAGTACCTTCTGCTTTGACACCACCACATCCACCAGCGGTGTCATCACGCCGCTGATTGCTCCCGAGTACGGCCTGACCGACCTTTTGGCGTGGATTGACGGTGCCACCACTTCGTTGCACGTCCACATGTATCAGCTCCAAGAAGTGCACTTGGTGGAGGCGATGATCAACGCTCAGAACCGAGGCGTTGACGTGAATGTCGTCCTTGATTACGGCGATAATTGGTGGACCCAATACGACCTTGACACGCAGCGCGGCATGGCGACCACCTTGCTCGCTGCTGGCGTTGACGTCAAGTGGTTTGGCGATACGGGCGAGAATCCCTACGCCTACATTCACAGCAAGGTCGCCATTCGGGACAACGAAAGCGTATGGATCGGTTCAGGCAACTGGAAGCAGTCCTCTCATCCAGCCCCCGGCGACGCTGGCAACCGTGATTGGGGTGTACTCGTTGAAGACACCGGATTGGCGACCATGGTCCTCAACCACCTGGCCTTTGATGAAAGCGAGGCAAAAGAGCACGTGACACCGGTCGAAGCCTCGGACGCTCCCCCCGGATGGAGCATGCCGGATTCCAGCGCCATCATCGGTCCAACCGCCACCGGAATCGATGGAGATTTCGAAGCAACCCTTCTGGTCTGTCCTGACAATTGCATCGATGAACTCGTCAAGGTGCTCGACAGTGCCGAGACGGAAATTTTGCTCTCCCTGCAATACCTCGACATGGACTGGTCGTGGGGTTGGGGCGACAACCCCATCGTGGAGGCGCTTGAGAACGCAGCCCAGCGGGATGTACGTCTCCGCTTGATTCTCAACGGCGCCTACCTCGATGAGGACATCCAAAGCGCGGTGGACCGATTCAACGAAGAGTGGAACTTCACCATGGGCTACGACACTTCGGCCATCGTGATGAGCAGTGATGACGAAGTCACAAAGCTGCACAACAAAGGCATCATCATCGACGGCGAACACGTGCTCGTTTCCTCCATCAACTGGGGCGACTCTGCCCTCGTTCGCAACCGTGAGATGGGCTTGTTACTCTCCAGCCCGGCCGTGGCTCAGGTCTACCTTGATTCATGGTACGAAGACTGGAACCGGCTGGACAACACCACCGATACCGACCAAGACCGTCTTCTCGACTCGTGGGAAGCTTTCCACGGCCTCAACAGAACCCAACGCAGCGTTGCCGGAGACGCCTCATCCGATGAGTCCAACATGGACAACGACGACGATGGATTGACCAACTTTGCAGAGCAACTTCACGGTGGTGACCCGAACAACGCTGACAGCGATGGGGATTGCATCAACGACGGATTGGAGGTCGCATGGGCGCAAGCCAGCGCACTCAACACCAACATGCAAACCATCACACCCAGCGCCGCCATTACCATGTGGGACGCTGACGGAGACGGTCAAAACGACAGCGAGGTGATGGGTTGTGATTTGGCAGGCGTGGACATCGTGCCCGTAGAAAACAACACCGTCACGAGCACCGACGACGATGACGACGGCATCCTGAACGAGGACGACGAGTGCCCCGAAACACCCGCTGGCGTCGCTACCGACAGCAGCGGATGTTCATCCCAACAGCGAGCGGATCTCGTCGAGGACAGTTCCGAGAGCACGGGTGGGGATTCCGCACAATCCTTCTTCATGATTCTGATGGTGCTGGCCTTGCTGCTTTCAGTTGGAGCCTATGTTGTTCTACGTGGTTTGCGCACGGAATCTGAAGACGTGAAAGACGCCATCAGTGAGGCTGCCTTTGCCGACATTTCCACGACGCCTGTGAACAACGAAAACTGGCAGCAACCGGTGTTGGACGGCACGGGTGCCAGTAGCGTAACCCCAGAGATGTTGGCTCGTGTACCAGGTTGGACCGCCGAGATGGTTGAGCAATACCTGCTCCAAGGATGGACGATGGACCAGTTGGCCACCTACTACCAAGAACAGGTGGTCCAGCACGGTCAATAAGAGCAACATTGAAACGGGACCTTGACGAGAAACGCCTGATACCCATGGAGATTCGAAGCAGTAACCCTGTCCTCAATCAGAAGTTTTGGAGCAATTTGACCGGCACCGACCGGATGACCATCGACGGTAGTCTGAGGAAAATCGGCTACCTCCTCGCCCTGACGGTGGTCAGCGCTCTGGTCTCTGCAGTGCTTTGCTTGAACGCCATGAACAACGGCAACGGCGGCCTTTACATTGGCGCCTTCACAACACTCGGCTTCGTTGGTGGCTTCATCATCGCCTTGATCGTGTTCTTCTCTCGCCCCAAAAATCCTGCAGCCCTCATGAGTCTCTATGCCATCTTCGAAGGGATGGCCGTTGGAGCCATGTCGCTCTTCTTTGAGTTAACCGCCTACAAGGGCATTGCTCTGCAGGCCGTGTTTGGAACCATGGCCATCACGGCCACCATGTACGTGATGTATGCCTCTCGCATCATCCGTCCAACCCCCGCCTTCAACAAAGTCGTTGGCGGCTTGGTCATCAGCATCATGTTCCTTTACTTGACGTCGTTTTTCCTCGGCACCTTCACAGGATACGACGTGCCCTTCCTTCATAGTGCTGGACCCATCGGCATTGGTCTTACGACCTTCATCTTGGTCGTGGCCGCACTGACCTTGATCAGCGACTTTGGATTTATCGAATCTGGCTCCCGCTACGGTGCACCAAAGAACATGGAATGGTACGCCGCCTTTGGCATCTTGATATCCCTCATTTGGATTTACATCGAAACGATCCGTCTTCTCTCAAAACTCCAAGCCTTCAGGGAATGAAGTTCCATGTCCAGGTCCATTCCATCCATCGACTTTCGATTGGCCACCTCAGAGGTGGCTGAAGAACGGGAGCGATTCGTCGAGGAAGTGGGCGATGCGCTGAAGGACATCGGGTTCTTTGCCCTGACCAATCACGGCATTCCCCGCTCCCTCATCGATGAAACATATACCCAGTGTGATGCCTTCTTTGACCTCGATGAGGCGACAAAACGAGTCTACCTCCAACCCGATATCGGCCATCAGAGAGGCTACACCGCTTTTGGTGTTGAACACGCCAAGGACAACCCTGCACCGGACCTCAAGGAATTTTGGCAAACTGGACGACCTTACCCCGAAGACGGCACGGTACCAACCTATCCCCAAAACATCTGGCCTACTGCGCATGTTAGCGGATTTCAAAATACGACGGAGTCGTTGTTCTCAAGCATGGAATCACTGGCTCAGCACCTCCTTTCCGCCTGTTCACGCTACCTTGGCAAACCCGAGGACTGGCTCCCAAATATGTCTCACGAAGGAAACACCATCATGCGGATGATTCACTATCCTCCACTCGATGAAAACACACCAGAAGGGGCCGTTCGTTCAGCCGCTCACGAGGACATCAATTTCATCACGCTCTTGGTCACGGCCACGGCTGATGGATTGGAGGTCATGGACCACGACGGCTCATGGATTCAAGTCCAAGGCGACCAGGACGCCATCATCGTGGATTCAGGCGACATGCTTCAAAACCTGACCAACGGGTTGTTCAAATCCACCACTCACCGTGTGGTGAACCCAAAGGACAGCAACTCACGTCGCTATTCGATGCCCATGTTTGTCCACCCACGAAACGAGATCGACCTCACTCCGCATCCCGACTTTGTGGCACTGACGGGTGGACAGGCCAAGTACGCCTCCATCTCGGCGGGTGATTACCTCCATCAGCGCTTGAAGGAAATCGGTTTGATTTGAGGCGTTGCAATGGACCTCGAAGCCCTCATCAACGCCGTGAAAAACGGCGAGCAGCAAGACACACAAGCGTTAGAGTCCTTCGTTGCAAAGGTCGCTGACAGAAGCGTGTCAACCGAGGACGCCACGCGTTGGCTCAAGGCCGTTCACCAACATGGATGCACCGTCGAAGACATCGTGGTGCTGACCAACGCCATGATCGAATCCGGCGCTCGCCTGGAGTGGCCAGAAGGCGCCCCGGTCGTCGACAAACACAGCACGGGTGGCGTGGGCGACAAGATGTCCTTGATGCTGGCTCCTGCGCTGGCAGCTGCTGGATGCCGTGTTCCGATGCTGGCTGGGCGTGGCTTGGGCCACACCGGAGGNACCATCGACAAACTCGAATCCATTCCNGGGTTCAATTGCGCTCTTTCTCCCGAGGAGATGATGGCTGCCGTGGAGCGNGTNGGTTGCTGTATTGCGGTGCAAAACGAGGCCATCGCTCCCGCCGACGGAGTGCTCTACGCCTTGAGGGACGTAACCGACACCATCGACAGCGTGCCGCTCATCACCGCTTCCATCGTTTCCAAGAAGGCCGCAGAGGGTTTGGACGCACTNGTCTTGGATGTCAAGACCGGTTCAGCCGCCTTCATGCAAACGCTTGAGGAGGCCCAAACGCTAGCGACCTCGATGGTGAAAACAGCGGAAGGCCTTGGTATTCGGACACTTGCACAAATCACTTCGATGAGCGAACCCATTGGCACCCATATCGGGAACGCCTTGGAAGTCCTTGGCAGTATTTTGGTCTTGAAGGGAGAAGGTTCGCCCGACACCCGAGAATTGGTGGTTCTGCAGGGAGCGGCATTGCTCTCCATGGCCTTTGACGACGTGGACGCAGAAGAAGGTCGTCGCCGCATGGAAAAGGTGCTGAACAACGGCGAGGCCTTGGACGTGTTCCGAAGGATGTGCGTTGAGCAAGGCGTTGGCGAAGAGACGGCATCCATGCTCATCACCGCCCCAGAAAAAGTGCTGGGAGTGGCGCCTGAACAAACCACAATCCTTGCACAACAAGACGGTTTTCTTGCAGGGCATGAAGCCATGAAGATGGCCCAACTTGCGCGCAAGCACGGCGCAGGTCGCTTCNCTCTCGAGGATGAAATCGACCCNTTGGTCGGGTTCTTCATCCAAGCCACCAAAGGCGATATGGTCAAGAAAAATCAGCCCTTGTTCACCTTTTTCCACACGAGAGAGCTCACCTCTGAAGACCTTCATGAGTTGAAAAGTCTCGCCATCGTTAGCGAAAACAAACCAGACTTCCCGCATCGTTTGATGGAATTGATTGACTCCACCTTAACGAAGGCGTGATAAAGGGGATGCTTGTCGCCCACCTTGCCGATTTAGCTTAGCTGGTGGAGCGTGGGACTGTTAATCCCAAGGTCGTGGGTTCGAGCCCCACAATCGGCGCCAATCTCCCTTCGCACCCCGTTTTCATCCATTGACCTCCTTGGGTTCGAGGTCTCCAATTCACATGACGCCGTGGACAAGATGTCGTTGTTTGATCAATTCCGAGAAATATTGATGAGGAATGATGTTCGCTCTTGGGATGTAGGCATGGCTGGCCGTTCTCGTTCCCACTTCGCTGTGGTCCTCATGGTGCTGATGATGTCACTGGGGAGCGGTTGTCTTGGTGAGGCTCCTTCTGCATCAACAGCCACGGATGCTGAGTCGCTTGAGGCGCTGGCCAACCCGTGCACCCTACCGTCCGATGAACAGACCCAAGTCATGACCACCATCACGGTGAACGGCATTGAGCGTTTTTTCCGCCTCACTGTTCCACCTTCGGATGAAGGGACGAAACTTCCCATCGTTTTGGCTTTCCACGGCGGAGGTGGTGCAGAAGAGGACTTCCAACAACAAAACGAGTTTGACCAACTGGCCTATCAAGAGCAATTCATCATGGCCTATGCCATCGCAGAAGAGGATCGAACAGCGGCCGAAGGCGAGTGGTTTCTGAACACGGCAGCGACCTCTCGAGAAGACAACGATTTCGCCCAGTCCGTGGTCGCAGAACTTTCGTCTGCGTATTGCATCGATCACGAGCGCCTCTACGCCATCGGATATTCCCTTGGTTCCATGTTCACCTACGAGGTCGCCTGCCAGCTGAATCATCAATTCGCTGCGGTGGCATCGTTCGCTGGAACCATGCCGGTTGAACCCGAGAGTTGTGATCTCAACGGCAACATCGCTGTCCTCCATATCCATGGAAAACTCGACTACATCATTGATTACGACGACGATTGGGATTGGAAAGATGGTGAACATGATGGGGTTGGCACGATGAGCAGCGTACCCGGCATGATTGACGCTTGGGCCGACAGGGCAAATTGTGGCAGCGATGACGTTGCTTCGGATTTCTTTTTGGAACACATCACCCACTCAGCTTGTCAGGGTGATACACGTATTGAGCACTACGGTCTGGAATATCATGAGCATACATGGCCTGATGAGGTCGACGGAGCTCCGACATACGAATTGATGTGGGAATTCCTCAGCGACTTCACAAACGCTTGAAAAAGAAAATCGGCTCAATCACGTGCGGCGATTTCAAGCGTCCGAGACGGTGCTTCTTCGGAGGGATACACGCCCCAGTAGGCTTCTCGGGCCTCTTGATTCAACTGCATGCACAGCACCACATCACCGGGCCGGTCCGGCATGGTTTGCGTGCCGTTCAGGTGCTCGATCATCGGCTGGATATTGGACATGTTCACCACGCCCCAACCGACTTGTGTGCACGGTGCAACGGGAGAAATTGGCATGGTACCTGCGCTTGGGTCCCATGTGGAAAAGGACGGGTACCACGCAGACAGATTCAGTGCATTTCGCACCACGGAATTCGTGATGCCCGCCTCTGCTCCAGCATTGGGATGACCCTCCGGCCAAACACCGTTCACGAGCGACCCGTTGCGGTCTTCTGTCGAGGCACCTGAGCCCATGTCGCCCACTTCCTCACGCAGATGTTCAAGCACAAAGGAGAGAATACCGGCCGTTCGGGGCGTAGCAAAAGATGTGCCCGAAGTCTCGTGGTAACCGTCAACGTCGTCGTGATTGGGTAAGACCTGCGTCCAATCAGCAGCGATATCGGGGTAGGACCCGCTCATCGTCTCTTTCTGGTCATCGCCCTCTTCTGCGTAGCCTGCGATGCCAATGGACCACGGAGGACCTGCCGTGGCGTCTTGGACAGCAGGAGACGGCGTGTTATCGGCAGCACCGGTGTGAATTTTGTTGTTGACAACAACCGTTTGGTGNGTGCCNGTTTCAATTCCAGGGACGGGTAAAGAGCCGATGGCACCAAACGACGTCGTGACGATGTCAACCAGCGGTTGGTTNCCGGCTGCAAGCACAGCTTCGGTAGAGAAGCCCTCCACGAAGAAAATCACCGCATCGGGATTGGCGTCCAATACCGCACCGGTTACGGCCGTGCCGTGACCGTCTGAGGGGTCGTCAAGAATGTGAATTTCTGTACCACCATCGGGTGATGTACCGATGATTTTCGTGCCTTCAAAGTAAACGATGTCGGAGGTGTTGATCGTGTCCCAGCAGGATGCTTTGTCCGCCTCGTAGCGTTCCTGCCATGTACCCTCAAAGGTGGGCGTGCAGGTTTTGGTGACCCCGAGTCCATTGAGCAACCAATTCGGGTAAATTTCGTCCGTGCGGAAATGGTCATGATAGACATTGATGCCAGTATCAATAGGGGCCACGACGGAGTACGGGCGCCAATCAGACGCGGGCGGTTGACCGTTTTGGAAGGCCAAATTCTCTTCATCATCACCGAGGAACATGTTGGCGCTCATGGCAAAACCGAGAAGCAACAAGACAAGCAAGATCGCACCAATGAAGCCCATTTTTCGATAGTCACGGACCTCGTCTGCGACCAGCAAACCCGTGAGGACAACCTCAGCAGTGTCCATCACAGCCATGTGATTTCGTCTCCTGTCTGCTTGAAGAAGGTATGCCCGCTGTTGGAATCACTCCCACTCGATGGTACCGGGTGGTTTGTGGGTGATGTCGTACACAACTCGGTTCACAGCCCCCTTCACCGTGTTCGTGATGCGGGTGCTGATCTTTTGCAATATTTTGTGAGGGATTTCGGAGTATCGTGCGGACATGCCGTCCATGGACTGAACCGCACGAACGACCACGGTCTCGCCGTAAGCTCTCACGTCGCCGTGAACGCCGACACTTCGAACAGGAAGAAGAGCGGCGAAGTACTGCCATGGAATCTCCATTTCGCCTCGCTCGGCAGCGGCCTCAAATTCCTCTTCCACGATGGCACAGGCTTCTCGCACGACGCCGACACGTTCAGGAGTCAATTCCCCAAGGGTTCGGACTGCAAGACCTGGCCCCGGGAAGGGTTGTCGCTCAGCGACGTTGATCTCAAGGTTTCGAGCCAATTCACGGACCTCGTCCTTGTAGAGTTCACGCAGCGGCTCAACCACTTCCAAGGTCATGTCTTCGGGTAGGCCGCCAACGTTGTGGTGCGACTTGATGGTGTCCCGAACACCGCCACCCGATTCAATCCAATCGGGTGCAATCGTCCCTTGAACGAGGTATTTAGCGCCGCATTTTTTCTGCTCATCCTCAAAAATTCGGATGAATAATTCACCGATGACCTTCCGCTTTTGTTCGGGTTCGGTAACGCCCTTGAGCGCCTCAAAATAGCGGTCGGCGGCTTTGACCGTGATGAGATT
>FUFK010052003.1_pt1 | contig 13113 bp, 9 predicted proteins | sample 1021851 | NCBI WGS metagenome assembly FUFK01 (sample SAMEA51879418, study PRJEB19060) | metagenome | reverse complement strand
GAAGATAACATTTCAAAAACTTTTTTATCTTCGTAATTAATATTCTCAATATTAAAATCTTTTTCTTTTTTTTTTATTAATTTTTGAGTATTATTAATTACCGTTAAAGTTTTTAATCCCAAAAAATCAAATTTAATCAATCCAGCATCCTCAGCTGAATACATATCGAATTGAGTTGAGGGAAGTAATAGATCTGTCGATGNATCTTTATATAAAGGAACAACTTCCTGTAATTTTCTATCAGCTATAACAACACCTGCTGCGTGAGTTGCNACATTTCTATTCAATCCNTCTANTTTTAAAGAGAGTTCTGTAAGTTTTTTAACTCTTGGATCATCTTTAATTAATTTTTGAAGTCTTGGCTCCCCGGCAATACATTCTCTTAAATTTTGGGGTCTTGAAGGATCAAAAGGTATCATTTTGGATATACTATCAACAAAACCATAGGATAACCCTAATACTCTTCCCACATCCCTGATAACCATTCTGGCTTTTAATTTTCCAAAAGTAATTATATGAGCAACACTATCCTTATACTTTTCAGTTAAATATTCAAAAACTAGATCTCTTTTTTCCTCACAAAAATCTATATCAAAGTCTGGCATTGAAATACGATCGGGATTTAAAAATCTNTCAAAAATAAGATTAAATTTTATTGGGTCAACATCTGTAATTAAAAGNCACCATGCNACTAAAGAACCTGCACCAGATCCCCTTCCAGGCCCTACTGGGATATCATTCTTTTTTGCCCATATAATATAATCAGAAACAATTAAGAAATAACTGGAATATTTCATTTGTATAATAATATCTAGTTCATGATCTAATCTATCTTTATAAAGTAAAAATTTTTCATTTTTAGAAAGATCCTCACCCTNTATNTTAAAAATATTTTTNAATTTNTCTTTTAATCCATCCAAAGAGTTTTTTTTNAATATCTCATCGGCATTTCCACCTTTATCTGAACTAATGTCAGGTAATATAGGNTTTGAAAAATGTGGTCGAAANTTACAACGATACGGGAAATTATANTTATTTTCTAACGCTTCAGGTAAATCAGAAAATAATTCNGACATNTCAGAATTATCTTTAAGATANTGNTGATTTGAGTATTTAATNCTATTTTTCTCATTTACGTANGTTTTGTTNTTAATACAAATTAATGCATCATGAGCCTCATACATGTCTTTGTTTGAGTAAAAAACTTCNTTNGTNGCTATTATTGATATTTCTAAATTTAAAGACTGCGATAGATTAAACTTTTCAAATGAAATTTCATTTTGATCTCCATGACGTTGNATTTCTATATAAAATTTATCACCATATTTTTGTTTNAGTTTAGAGTATAATTTTTCAATTTCTGAAAATTTTCCTTTATTGAATAATTGACCAANTAANCCATTTATTGTTCCTGAAAAAATGGCAACTCCCTCATTATTCTTTAACAATTCNTCAAAATTTAAATGTGGATCNGANGTTCCNTCATTATTAAGATANGATAATGANGATAATTCAATTATTCTTTTATATCCAATTTCATTCAATGCGAATAATGGTAATAAACCAATAGTATCATCAAATTTAAAATTGATCTGAGTACCAATAATCGGTTGAGTTCCAACTTTAGATATTTTTTCGGCAAATTCTAGGGCACCACATAAATTNGATGTATCACATAAAGCTAGAGATCTAATNTTNTTTTCTTTAGANATTTCTTTTAAGTCATCAATTTTAATTGCTCCTTCACATATTGAAAATTGNGAGTGTATTTTTAGATGATTAAAGTTTTGAATTTGAGACTCAGCCATTAATGGNTTTTATATTACCATCAACTATTTCCAATAAGCAATCCGACTTATTNGCAAAAAATCTATTATGAGTTGCAAATATTATTATTCTATCAGGCTTTATCTGTTTTTTTAAAAGCTCAAAAATCCCTTTTGCAGTTTCAATATCTAAACTTCCAGTTGGCTCATCTGCAAGAATAATTTGTGGATTGTTTATCAGAGCTCTTGCAATCGATACCCTTTGTTTCTCACCCCCAGATAATTGTGAGGGGTAGTGATTTAATCTTTTTGCTAGACCAACTTTTTTGAGCATTATTTTTGATATATTTGAAGCGTCCTCTTTATTTTTACCGCTTGCTAAACTAGCTAAGGTTAAGTTTTCTATTGCTGTAAAATCAGACAGAAGATTATCTTGTTGATAGATTATCCCAATTTTATTAGCTCTTAATAGATCATTTTTTTGAGAATTGTTTGGATCAATCTTTTTATTATNAATAATTATNGATCCNGAACTAGGTCGATCTATTAANGACAATAAATTTAATAAAGTTGATTTACCTGAGCCTGANGGTCCCATTAGAGAATAAATTTTTCCNGACTTAAATTTATATGAAANTTTTTTTAAAACATTTATNCTTTTNAAACTTAAAAANCTTTTATTAATNTTTGATAGCTGAATTAAATNACTCATATTTTAATGCTTTTATTGGATCTAGTTTNGCNGCCTTCATAGCTGGAAATATGGATACAATTATAGTTATAAAAATTGAACACAATGAAATAATAAAAATAGATGATGGGTTTATTTCAGACGGCATTGTGCTTAGGAAATATATTTCTTCAGGAAATAAACTTATGTTAAAAACATCACTTAAAAATTTTCTAACATTTTCAACATACATNGAAAATGTAACNCCTAATATTATTCCAAACAATGTAGCAGNTGTACCTATTATNACNCCAACTAAAAAAAATATCTTTATAATAGATTTATTCAATACACCAATAGATTTTAAAATAGCAATATCTCTAGTTTTATTTTTTACCAATATCGTCAAGCCTGAAATAATATTNAAAGCNGCAACAATAATTATNAGAGATAATATNATAAACATCACATTNCGNTCTACTTTTANAGCTGAGAATAAAGANCTATTAGTATCAGCCCAACTATANACAAAATCATTAGGNAATATTTTTTGAACAATCTCTTTTTGATTTTCAATATTTTGTGGATCCTTTAAATAAACTTCTAACTTTCTGTCATTTTTTGAAAGATTCATAAATTCATCAAGAGTATCAATATTAATAAATGCTACATTATTATCGAAATCTGCTAAGCCACTTTCAAACAATGAAACAATAGTAAAAGATTTTTTCTTTGGAATACTGCCAATTATTGTATCTACACCTGATGATGACATTATTGATACATCATCACCAAGCTTAAGATTCAATGTGAAACTTAACTCTTTACCTAAAGAAATATAGTTACCTGTTAANTTACTTTTATTCCCTACAAATGTTTTATCTTTTATTATNTTTAGTTTAGGAAAATCTTTTCTTGAATAACCTCTCAAAACAATACCTTTAGAGGTGTCTTTTTTAATAATTATTGCNTCTCCTGAGTTGCTTAATATCATTTCACTCGCGATAAGATTGAGATTAGTATTCTTTANTTTATCAATTTGAATTTGATTTTCATAAGTATCAACAGTTATATGAGCATTAAAACCAACTATCTTATTTATTAATTCTGATCTAAATCCATTCATTACTGACATNACAATAATTAGGACTGCAACACCTANGCTTATTCCAATAAATGAAAANATAGATATAACATTTAAAAAGCCNTCTTTTTTTCTNGCTTTTAAAAATCTAAATGTAATTTCTTTTTCTAAAGTTGAAATCAATTGTGANCTTTTTGTTTATTAATAATCTTAATAATTTCTTTTAAATTAATTTTTTGAGTTTCTTTNTTTATTTCTTTAAATTCAAATAAATCACCTTCAGTTTGTTTTCCAATNATTATTTGATATGGAGCNCCAATTAAATTCATTTTTTTTATTTTTGAGGATAAGTTCTCATCAGTATCATCAATAATCGCATCGATATTATTTTGATTTAACTCAAGACTTATTTTGTTTGCTTTATCGAGTGCAGATGTATCATTTTTATTAATCATAGGAATTATTGCAATATCATATGGTGCAACAGAAATTGGCCATTTCATGATTTCATTTTTTTCATCATATTTTGCCTCTATAATTGCTCCTACTAATCTTGAAACTCCTATTCCATAAGAACCCATTTTTACATAGTCTTTTTTACCCCCAGGTAAATCGACTGCTGCTTCCATTGGTTTGGAATATTTGTCTCCAAAATAAAAAATATGACCAACCTCTATACCTTTCGTTTTCAATCTATTTTTCTCTGAAACTTTTTCATTAAACTCATCTTCTTTAAATTTATCATCAGTAACTGAGTAAAATTTTTCATATTGATTTCTCAATTCAAGTAGGGATTTAACATCAAGTTTTGTTCCTTCAAAATTCAAGTCAAATATTCTTTTATCTGCATAAATTTTACTCTCTCCAGTTTCTGCTAGGATAATAAATTCATGAGAAAGATTTCCACCAATTGGTCCTGTATCGGCTGCCATTGGAATTGCTGTAAGATCTAATCTTTTAAAAGTTTTTAAATAAGATAAGAAAAATTTATTATAAGAAAACAATGCATCTTCATCTGTAACATCAAAAGAATATGCATCCTTCATGTAGAATTCCCGACATCGCATAATTCCAAATCTTGGTCTGATTTCATCTCTAAATTTCCATTGAATATGATAAAGAAGTTGAGGTAATGATTTATATGATTTTAGAGAAGATCTAAAAATATCAGTTACTAATTCCTCGTTTGTTGGTCCGTAAAGCATTTCTCGATCTTGACGATCTTTTATTCGTAACATTTCCTCACCATAATCCTCATAACGTCCACTCTCTTTCCAAATCTCGCTGGATTGTATTGTGGGCATTAGTATTTCTTGTGCACCTATTTTATTTTGCTCTTCTCTGACAATTCTTTCAATTTTTTTCATTACTTTAAAACCAAGGGGCAACCAAGAGTATATGCCTGCTGAAGATTGTTTTATCATTCCAACTCTTAACATTAGCTGGTGAGACTTTATTTTTGCTTCTGAGGGGTTATTTTTTAAAATAGGAATAAAAGATTTAGAAATATGCATGTTAAATGATTATATTTCTTAAATTTAAATATTCAAATTTCATTAATAAATAAATGGCTATGAATATAATTGTTGTTATTCCAGTACAATAAAGGAATTTTTTTAACATTTTAGGATTTTCTGGTGAACCCGGATCTTCACCATCTACTTTAACTATTTTTTTCCTTTCAACATCTATTGGTAAAATCGCAAAAAAAACAATCCACCAGATAATAATGTAGATTATAGCTAAGCCAGTTGGACTCATTAAATCCTTACTAAATTGATATTAGTATATGGTCTTTTTCCTGTTTTTTCTTTTGTAAATTTTCTACAAGCAATTTTAAGAGCGTCTATTAAATTACTTTCTTGCTGTCTGCTTCCAAGTTTAAAGGATCTTGTTGTTTTTTCAATTTCGTCTTCTAACCCATAAAGAAATTCATCTTTTTCATAAATGGGCAAACCTCTAAATGTTGTNACAGGGTTATTATGGATATTTCCTTTAGGTGTTATTAATATAGTGACTTCCAAATATCCATTGCTACTTAAATTTTTTCTATCTTTNATTGATTGAGANTCCTCNTCTACACTCACATTTCCATCTAAATACAATCTTCCGCTNGGNGCNTTATCATATACCTCNGGTGCNTCACCNGGGTATAGCTTGACTATATCACCATTTTCAACTTGAACCGGATGAGGTACTTGCATTTCTTTAGCAAAATTTATGTGTTCTATCATGTGTCTGTGCTCTCCATGAACAGGGATTACACATTTTGGTTTAACCCATTGATACATATCTTTAAGATCCTCACGATTTGGATGTCCAGAGACGTGTATAAATTCTGTTTCTTCTGAGATAACCTCAATTCCATCTTTGACTAACTGGTTGTGTAATTTATAGAGTTTTTTCTCATTTCCTGGAATTATCTTTGATGAAAAGATTACTGCATCACCTTTTTCAATAAAAACATCAGGATGTGTGTAATTTGATATCCTCATCATTGCACCCATTGGTTCACCTTGGCTTCCTGTGCACAAATAAACTATTTTTTCTCTAGCAAAATTTTTAGCTTCTCTTGGATCAATTGGATCAATGGTATTTTGTAAATATCCACATTGTCTTGCTGCCTTATAAATTCTATGCATAGATCTTCCAACTAGTGAAATTTGTCTTCCAGTTTGTTCAGCACAATAAAAGGCTGTCTCCATTCTAGCAACGTTTGAAGCAAACGATGTCACAATAATTCTTTTTTTTAATCGACCCATTATATTTAATAAATTTTTTCTTACATCTAACTCTGAGCCTGATCTGCCAGCACTAAAAACATTTGTAGAGTCACAAATCATTGCTAATACACCTTCATCACCTATTTCTTTTAATCTTTTCGCATTTATTTCGTCACCTATTAGGGGATTTGGGTCGACTTTCCAGTCACCAGTATGTAAAACCACACCTGCGGGAGTTTTAATTCTTAATCCATTGGGTTCTAAAATAGAATGGGTTAAAGTAATGTACTCGATTTCAAAATCTTCCAATAGCACATTTCCATTTAACTCGACTATCTGTAAATCTTTTGTTATATCGATGTGTTTTTCTTTAAATTTTTCCTTAATTAATACAGCGGTAAACGGAGTTGCGAAAATCTTACATTTTAATTTTGGCCATAAGTGTGCAATTGCTCCAATATGATCTTCATGTGCGTGTGTTAATATTATTCCTAATAAATTATCTTTTCTTTCAACAATAAATCCAGGATCTGGATATATAAGATCAATGCCTGGTATTGTATCATCAGCAAAAGTTACTCCAATATCTACCATTATCCATTTATGATTTCCAGGCTCACCATAGCCAAAAAGATTCATGTTCATTCCAATTTCACCTGAACCTCCTAGTGGACAAAATAATAATTCTTTTTTCATTTATTTAATTAACTTAGCAATTTTAATTAATCCTTTAATTGTGATATCTTTATTTTGTATTACACGAGTCTTTAAAGATTTTCTAAACAAATCAGAGTAACCACCAGTAATTACAAGTTTGAAAGATTTTCTAGTTTCTTTCTTAATCAAATTAATAATATTGTCAATTAGTCCTATATAGCCCCAAAAAAAACCTGAACGGACTGCCGAAATTGTATTGTTGCCAACTATATTTCTTATCTTCTTTAAATCTATTTGGGGTATCAATGAGGCTTTGTCAGACAAAGTATCAAGCGATATTTTAACTCCAGGGGCTATTATGCCACCTCTATAATATTTTTTTTCAACTACATCAAATGTGGTGGCAGTACCAAAATCTAAAATTATAAAATTATCTTTACCATTTTGTANACTAATTGCATTAGCTAAACGATCTGAACCAGCCTGTTTATAATTAACTTTGATTTTAATTAATGAACTCAAATTAAGATTTTTAATTTCATAACATCTAATTTTAGTTTTTTTATGAAAATATTTTTTAATCAAATTAAAAGATTTTGGTACNACACTACAAAAAAGGATTTTCTCTACTTTTTTAATATCTTTAATCAAAAATTTAATTTTTTTGTCCAAATTTTTATTATTGATATTTTTTGAAATTAAACTTGTTCTTTTTAAAATTCTATCTTTTTTGTTGACTAAAAATATCTTTGTATCTGAATTTCCAATATCACCCAAAATATACATATAACTATTTATTTTTTTTCATGTTTATAAATCTCTAAATTTTTTTCAAAAATTTTTTTCAATTGTATCTCAATATTTCTTTTTGAAATTTTTTTATTAATTAAATCATTTAAATTAGTAGTTGGATAGTTGCTAATTATAGGGTTTTTTATCAAATTAATTCCAATTCCAAGTATTAAAAATTTTTGATTTTGTTTATTTATTATCTCTTGGAGAATTCCACAAATTTTTTTTCCTTTAATTAACAAATCATTTGGTTTTTTATATACAATTCTTTTTTTGTAATATTTTGAAATTAGTTTTTTTACTAATATACAATTTAATTTTGTAATTTTAGTTAAATTTAAATCCATATTTTCTAAATTATAGAAAAAACTTACAAATAAATTTCCTTTAAATGAAATCCATTTTCTTCCGTACTGCCCACGTCCATTACTTTGGCTATCAGCAATTATCATTCCATAATTTAAATTGGAACTTTTAACCATTCTTATGGCTGTATCATTCGTACTTCTTAATTTTTTAAATCTTAAAATTCTGAATTTCATTAAATTATGTTAATTCTGGAAACTACCTCTATTAATTGNCTCGGAAATATGAAGTATATCAGAATTAACAATGTAGATGCTGTTAAAGAAAATTTTAACCAAAAACCATGATCAGTATCATATTTTTCTTTTTGCTCATCAAAATACATAATTTTAATTAACCTTAAATAATAAAAAGCTGCAACGACTGTTGATAATAAACCAACGATTGCTAAAAAATACATTGATTGTTCAATGACTGCTTTAAAAACATAAAACTTAGCAAAAAAACCAGCNAAAGGAGGAATCCCAGCTAGTGAAAATAAAATTATTAGTAATGATAACGCTAGCATTGGATGATTTTTAGATAAACCTGACAAATCATCTATTTTTTCGTAATAGTTATTGTCTCGTTTTAACATTAACAAGCATGAAAATAATCCTAAGTTCATTAGTATATATATAGTTATATAAATTACTGAACTTTGAATGCCATCATTAGTACCTGCCGCTACACCAGCTAGAGCGTAACCAACATGACCTATGGAGCTATAAGCAACAAGCCTTTTCAAATTTGTTTGTCCTATGGCTGCGATAGCACCAAATAGCATTGATGCGATTGATAAAAAAATTAAAATCATTTGCCACTGATCAATCAGATTTAAAAATGGTACATATAAAAATCTTATAAATACTGTCAGTGCTGCTATTTTTGGAACCATTGTAAAAAATAATGTCACCGAAGTAGGTGAACCTTCATATACATCTGGAGCCCACATATGAAAAGGAACAGCAGAAATCTTAAAGGCTAGTCCCACTAAAATAAATACGATACCAAATGTCAAAGCATACTCATTTGAATTTAATTGATCAGCTATTACATTAAAATTGGTAGAGCCAGTAAATCCATATATTAAAGAGCAACCATAGAGCAACAAACCGGAGGATAGAGCACTTAAAACAAAATATTTAAGTCCCGCTTCAGAAGATTTGATTTCATCTCTATTGAATGTAGCTAAAACATATAAGGCCAACGACTGAAGCTCAAGGCCCATATAAAATACAATTAAGTCATTAGAATTAATCATAACCATCATTCCTAATACAGAACTTAAAATTAATATTGGATACTCAATCTTAAAGATTTGAAAAGTTTTAAGATAGTTCGAAGAAATGATTAGGACTAAGAAAGCAGCTAATAAAGTGATTATCTTCATTAAAGAAGATAAATAATCAATAATAATACTATTATTAAATAATTTTGTTTCGTTAATACCAATTGTTTCATTAAAAGTAATAACAGCGGTTACAATCAAAACAGCTAAAGAAAGACTCTGAACAAGTCTTGAGCTATTTTTTTTAAAAACACCTAATATTAATAAAAACATTATCGACAAAGATAAAAATATTTCGGGTAATACTAATTGTAAATTTTCCATTATGTTTTACTTGCTAATTTAAAATTATATTGATCAATTAAATCTGAGATAGAAACCTCAATTGTGTTAATTAGAGGATCTGGATAAAATCCAAAAAATAGAGTTGGTACAGCTAAACAAGATAAAATAAATAACTCAGATCTATTTAAATCAAACATCTGTTTCAAATCTGTATTTATTAATTTCCCAAAAACTACTCTTTTATATAACCAAAGCATATATGCAGCACCAATAATTACCCCTAAGCTAGCAATCACAGCTACTAAAAAATTATCCTTAAATGCGCCCATCAAAATTAAAAACTCCCCAACAAAACCACTTGTTCCAGGTAGGCCTAGAGCTGCTAAAGTAAATAACATAAACAAAATAGAATATTTTGGAATAATACTCACGATTCCACCATAGGTATTTATAAGTCTTGAATGCATTCTGTCATAAACAACACCTACACATAAAAAAAGTGCTGCAGAAACTAGTCCATGACTGATCATCTGAATAATACTTCCCTCAATACCTTGTTGCTGAATAGTAAAAATTCCTAAAGTAACATAACCCATATGGGCAACTGATGAATAAGCAATTAGCTTTTTCATATCTTCCTGCATTAAAGCTATGAAAGAAGTAAAAATAATCGCAATTACACTGAGTGTGTAAATCAATGGGGTGAAGATTTCTGATGCTGCCGGAAATAATCCAAGAGAAAATCTTATAAAACCATAACCTGCCATTTTTAATAATATAGCTGCTAATAAAACAGATCCTGCTGTTGGTGCTTCAACATGAGCATCTGGTAACCATGTATGAACTGGCCACATAGGAGTTTTAACTGCAAAAGAGCTAAAAAAAGCTAACCATAAAAGATTTTGATACTTTATATCAATTCCAGAATTATAAAGTTCAACTACATCTGTAGTTCCATTCAGCCAATAAATTGTAATTATAGCTACTAACATTAAAACTGAACCAAGCAAGGTATACAAAAAAAATTTAAATGCTGAATAAACTCTTCTGGCACCACCCCAGATACCAATAATTAAAAACATGGGAATTAAACCTGCCTCAAAAAATAAATAAAAAATAACAAGGTCTAAAGAGCAGAATACACCGATCATAAAAGACTCCATGATAAGTACAGCTATCAAAAATTCACTTAGTCTCTCTTTGATTGAATTATTTACCGATACAATACAAAGGGGTGTAATAAATGTTGTGAGTAAAATAAACAAAATTGAAATACCATCAACACCTACCTTGTAATTTATTAAATCTTTAATCCAAATTCTTTCCTCAACAAATTGAAACTCAGAAGTTGTTGGATCAAATAATATCCATAGATAAATTGATAAAAAAAAATTTACTGCTGAAGTAAATAAAGCAACATATTTTCCAGTAAAATTATTTTTTTTATCACTTTTGGTAAAAAATAAGAATAAAGCTCCAATTGATGGTAATAAAATCAAAGAGGAAAGAATAGGAAAGTTCATTATTTTACAATTAAGAATGTTAATAAAGCAGAAAAACCAAGTAACATTACAAAAGCATATTGATATATATACCCACTTTGAAATTTATTAGCTTTTACTGAAAATTTTTTGATCATCGACGAAATACCGTCTGGACCAAACCCATCGATAATTTTCAAATCAAAGAACTTCCATAAAAATAAACCTAATTTTTTTGATGGTTTAACAAATAAAACATCATAAAGTTCATCAAAATACCATTTATTTAACAAAAACTGATAAAGCGGTTTATTTATACTAGCTAATCGTTCAGGTAAATTTCTATTTTTAAGGAATAAATAATATGCTAGTGGAATAGATAATATTACCAAAGTTGGAGTAAGTAATAAAAACCATAGTGGTGGGTGATCAGTGCTTAATGGTTTTAGAAAAAATATTGAGTCACGCCAAAAATTATTTAGACCTTCATAACCGATAAATAATTCTTTAAATAAAAATCCTGCAAATATTGCACCAATTGATAATAAAACTAGAGGTATCAACATCACGATAGGAGACTCGTGCGTCTCATCTATCTTAATCTCTTTATTATTATACTCACCATGAAAAGTTTTAAAAATTAATCTCCAAGAATAAATTGATGTAAGAAATGCTGTAAAAATACCTATACCAGCAGCATAATAACCTGTTGTATTTCCTCTCAAATAAGCAAATTCAATTATTGCATCTTTAGAATAAAAACCTGACAAAAATGGAAACCCCGTTAAAGCTAGCGTTCCTATAATCATTAGTGAATAGGTGTATGGAAGTTTTTTCCACACTCCGCCCATATTATTTATATTTTGTTCGTCTTTAAAAGCATGAATAACTGAACCAGATCCTAAAAATAATAGTGCTTTAAAAAACGCGTGAGTGAATAAATGAAACATTGCAACATTATATGCTCCCACGCCAGTGGCAAAAAACATGTAACCTAATTGGCTACAAGTAGAATACGCAATTATTTTTTTAATATCATTTTGTACCAGAGCTACTGTTGCAGCAAAGAATGCAGTACTCATACCAACAATTGTAATGATATTTAAAGCTAAATCAGAGTATTCATAAATTGGTGAACACCTTACAACTAGAAAAACTCCTGCTGTTACCATAGTGGCGGCATGAATTAAGGCAGAAACAGGTGTTGGCCCTTCCATAGCGTCTGGTAACCAAGTATGAAGTAAAATTTGTGCTGATTTACCCATTGCACCAATGAATAAAAGTAAGCAAATCAAATCTACAGCATTAAATGTGATACCTAAAAATACCAAATNTTTATCTGTAATGTTTGGAATTTNAGCAAAAACCTCAGNATAATTTACNGTTCCAAATAAATAAAAAATTAAAAATATNCCNAGAGCAAANCCNAAATCACCCACTCTATTNACTACAAATGCTTTAATTGCAGCTTTGTTNGCTGANTCTTTTTTAAACCAAAATCCTATTAAAAAATACGAACATAAGCCTACACCTTCCCAACCAAAAAATAATTGNATGAAATTATCTGCAGTAACTAACATCAGCATTGCAAATGTAAATAANGATAAGTAAGCCATAAATCTTGGTTTGTGCGGNTCGTGAGACATNTAACCGATTGAATAAATATGAACTAAGGCAGAAACTGATGTAACAACAACTAACATCACAGCAGATAATGANTCAATNTTCATTGACCAATTTACTTCAAGCGATCCAGAGCTAATCCATGTCGCTATNATGATGTTCTCTTGATATTGATTAACAACAACCTCATACAAAACGAGGACAGAAAAAATTGCTGAAATAGATACCAATAGGCTNGTAATNATTTCTGAACTTCTATCTCCTATNAATTTTCCAAAAAATCCTGAAATAATTGANGCAATTAATGGTAATGCTATAATTGAAATTTCCATTTTAACCTTTTAGTTTATCTATCTCCTCTACTCGAATAGTTCCAGAGTTTCTAAAATAAACAAC
>FUFK010045175.1_pt1 | contig 13114 bp, 12 predicted proteins | sample 1021851 | NCBI WGS metagenome assembly FUFK01 (sample SAMEA51879418, study PRJEB19060) | metagenome | reverse complement strand
TGGTTTTGAAATGCATCGTGCTCTTCGCCCCAGGCGTTGACCAGCGCCGCATGTTTCACTGACATCTCGTAGCCGTTGACGCCGTCCTTGAAGCTGCAGCCATAAATTTCGACCGGGTTACCCATGCTCCATTCAGGATCGCCCGACGCATGATTGTCAGCAAGTGCCAGCGGCGCGGCGATAATGCAGGCCGCACCAATTAAAGATGGAATCTTCACAACTGTCTCTCCTCTTGAGAAATGGGGGACGCCGCGACTACGATGAGCTTTGCGACGTCCCTCGATAGCTTGTGGGTGAAATCAGGGGCGGTGCAGTACCGTCTCTGTGTTGAGTTGCTCGCCGGTGCAGTCTGCGTAGTTTTGGTAGTACTCACGCAGGCCTCTCCAGCCGCCTTTCGCTTCCATGGCCCGTCTGGCCATGAAGGACTCTAGATCGGGATAGATAGCCAGGTGGGCAAAATCCCCCGGCGCGTCAGCAGCGCCGGTATGAGGGAACATCAGTGCCCAGCCGATCAACCCACTGGGGTTCTCACTAATCTGTGCCACGTATTCGGCGTGTTTCTGTGAGAGTTGCTCAAAACCGACTTTGGCAGTGCACCAGTTCCACGAAACGTAGCGTTCATCGTCGTTCTCTAACGCTTCGGTATCGGCATATAGCACCTGCCCATGCGCCTGCTTCACATGGCATACCGCCAGAGATTGCCAGCGCTCGTTGAGCGCGATGCCGTCCTCTGAGGTCAGCCACAGATCCCAAGATTTACCCCAGGACTCGTAGTCGCTGGCCAAGAACTCTACGAAATCATAGGGCCACGGGCGTTCTAGGTTCCGATGCGAAAACAAGGGAAATTGACGGACGGATACCGGCTCAACGTCATACTTTTCTGCCCAGTCAAAATAGTCTTCTACTAGTGCGTCGTATTCGTCGAGCTTTACGCCGGGATTTAATTTGCAAAGGTTGGCCTGTACGTTAAAGGGTTGTGACACCGCCATGCCATTGAGCATATGATCATCCGCTAAGGTGGCGGGCGAGGCGAAAATCGCCAGAAGCATGGTGCCGAGCCATGCGGCTTTAAAAAAGTTCATCATTCATCCCCACGTTGTTAAATTGTTTTGTCTGCCCCCGTCCGTGACGGGTACTAAAAATTTTACAAAATTAGCAAAAACGAAATGTGCAGAGGTGAATTTTTTATGACGCTTTACGNTGCAAAAATGCAACGAATAAGTGCGACTGTTACAGATTCGGGCGCTGATCTGGCCTGACCAGCCAGTAGAAAACACCGCCGCTAGCGACGATGGCGGCAGAAATTAGCGCCTCTACCGGACGCTGCAGTACCACATAGGTCAGCGTCCACCCGGTGATGCCGAGGAAGATCAGCGGCGTGATGGGGTAAAACGTGACGCGAAAGGGGCGGGGCAGTTGGGGTTGTCGCCAGCGCAGGATGAACAATCCCAGTACCGTGGCGAAGGTATTGAGCGCCATCGTTGCGCCGGAGAACACCAGGATTTGCTCAAAGGAAGCCGTCCAGAGAAACGCCAATGCCGTGACTGACTGGAGCAGGATGGCGGTGACCGGAATGCCATCGCGGTTCTCCCGAGCGAGGGGTGCAAAACGAGGGTAGTCCTGTCCGATACGATGCAATACACGGGGACCGGCCAGAATCATGGCGCTGATGGTCGAAATGAGCAGCAGCGCCAGCAACAGACCCATGAACGTACCCAGGCGCGGGCCAAATGCGAACTCGGCCGCAATGACCCCCACTTCGACCTTGCCCAACATGGCCTCCATCGGGGCGACGGAGAGAAAGACGAAGTTCAGCAGGCAATACAGGGCCGCTACGACGGCTGTGCTGACACCCAATACCCAGGGCAAGCTTCGCTGGGGAGCTGCAAGCTCACCACTGATATAGGTGGCGGCGTTCCAGCCAGAGTAGGCGTAGTTCACGTAGATCAGCGAGACAGCAAAGGCGCCGCTACCGAGCAATGTAGTGGCCTCACTGTCCCAGATGAAACGGGTGTGCTGCTCGCTGGGGCTGAGGGTGAGTGCGGCCGCTGAGAACAGCACGATGAGCAGCAGTTTGAGCAGCGTGAAGCCCGTCTGTGTGCCGCCGCTGTGGCGATGGGTACTGCAGTGGGCCGCCGTGAGCGCGACGATGGCGGTGGTGGCCAGCCACAGCGGGTCCACGCCCAGGCCACTTGAGTTGAGGTAGCTGCCGAAAGTCAGCGCAGCCAATGCGGTGGGGGCAGCGAAACCCACCGTCGCAGAAACCCAGCCAGAGATGAACCCTGCGCTGGGATGATAGATCTCGGTGAGAAAATGATACTCACCACCAGAGCGAGGCAGTGCAGCACCTAGCTCGGCATAGCTCAGCGCGCCGCAGAGTGCCGAGATGCCACCCACCAGCCAGAGCATCATGATCACCGGCGCGGATTGAATATCGATCAGCTGAAAACCGAGGCTGGTAAACACCCCGGTGCCGATCATATTGGCGATGACTACGGCCGCGGCAACTTTTGGGGGGTAGTGTGACAGGATGANTNCTCAGGCGANGTGGGCTAACGAGGGCGAGGCCTAAATTATTGCGCCGATCAGCCAGAAAGTCCCCATACCAGCGATCAGAGCAAAAATATGGTTGCCCGTGGTCTTGGCGGCGAAGGCTGCGCAAACCAGTCCCAGTATTTCAGGCGGGCCAGCGGCCAGTTCCCCCTCCGGCGTTGTCAGCATCGAGATCACTAATGCCGCCATGACGGTGGGTGCAACGTATTCCAGTGCACGCAGCAGCAGCGGCGGGAAAGCATAGCGTGCCAGGGCAAAAATAAAGAAAGCTCGCATGGCGTAAGAGCCAATACCTGTGAGGATAATAGCCGTTGCAATCATGTCGATTTCTTCCGCGTGGCGAGCAACATGACGAAGACGCTGACGATCACCGCGATCAAGATCCCCGCGCGATTGGGCAATGACGCCAGCAGGTAGGTCACACCCATCGCCATTGCAGCCGCGGCCAACTTATCCTGTCGCTCACTTGCCGCCATCATCAAGCTGACAAACAGAACGGGTGCCGCAAACTCTACGCCCCACTCGGTCGGTATAGCGGGTCCTAGCACGACGCCTAGTGCAGTGGAGATCATCCATAGCGTCCAAAACGTGAAGCCGGCGCTTAGAAAATAACGCCGGAAAGCGACGGGGTCATCGATCCGTTTGATTTGGCTCAGCACAAATACCTGATCGATTAGCACATAAGCCCCCACCCAGCGGAACCAGCCGGGTTGATGCTGGAACCGGGGCGCAAGCGTGACGGAGTAGAACATATGGCGCGCGCCCACAATCAAAGCGGCGCTGACCGCTGCAGCGACCGATGCGCCCTCGCCGATCAGCGTGAATAAGGTCACCTGAATGGCGCCGCCGAAAATAATGGGTGAGGAAGACCAGCCCAGCCACTCGGGAATACCAGCCTCTGCCACCACCACTCCGAATACGAAGGCAAACGGTAGCGCAGGAATGAACAGCGGCAAGGCGTCGAGGGAGCCGCGCAGCGCGTGGCGAGTCGGGGCGGAATTCATCGCGCCGTTAATATCGCGGACGTGCAAAGGATAAGCGGCAAAAAAACGGCCCACTTTGGGGCGGCGTTGGNGTTAGGTGTCGACTTTAGTACCGAAGGTCCCCGTTTTGTGTACGGTGTGCGCCGCCATATTGTGCTTCCAATTGTCTGCGCTTGTGGCGGCGAAGGACTTGTTAAAGCTGCCATGTTTAGCTTCGCCTTGCGAGAGCCGATCCTAGAAGACGACCGAAAGTGATTGCGGGCGTCACTAGCATGCCGTTGGTGTAAGCGGCACCTGAGGTGGCGCCGGCCCCGATGACCTCGCCAATGGCGTATAGGTTAGAAATAGCCTTTCGTTGTGGGTCTAGCACCTGGAGGTTCCTACTCACACTGAGCCCAGCAAAGGAGACTAGCGTCCACCCTTGCATGGCGATGGCGTAAAAAGGAGCTTTTTCAATTGTCATAGGCCGATGTGTTCTGCCAAAGCGGTCGGCTTGGGCCGTTTGCTGCCGCCGGTTGTAGTCGTCGATGTTTCGGCGTAGCGAGGAGGCATTTATACCTGCGCGAAACGCGAGTTCCTCAAGAGTCATGGCGCGGCTGAACATAGGGTGTGTCTGATATTCGTTGGCGAGGCGATCCCGACTCCAGTCAGGAATGATCGGCTCGGACTTTGCCAGCATCTCAGCATCGAAGATGGCCCAGTGCCGATGACCGGGTTGTCGATAAATGCCCCGCTCTATTTGGTGGACGCTAGGGTGGTCCTCCCGGACGAATCGCTCACCGTGTGCATTCACTAAAATCTCCCATGGCTGGCGCACCGTCGGATGCAAAGGGGCCCAGGCATACATTTGGGCTGGATACTGCCAGGCATCTGGCACCAGACCGGGCAAGCTGGCGTATTTTTCGCCACCGACGATGGCGCCTCCAGCCGACATACCCAAGATCAGACCGTCCCCCTGTGAGGTGGGATAGGCGGTTTTCGCGTAGAGTGGCACACCATGAAGATCCTCGAAGAGCCGTGGGTTCGCCGCACAACCCCCAGATGCGAGCACAACATGTGATCCCCTGAAATCCTGGGTGCCTAAGGGGCCCGAGGCTGTGACGCCAACTACTTTCCCTGAGTTCTCTTGGATTAATCCTTGTACTGCAGTCCCTGTCAGCAGCGAGATTTGCTGTCGAGCGATGGACGCTTCAAGTGACGGGAGGAATGCGTTCAGTATCGACAGGCCGCTCTTGACTCCCTGCTGGTAACGTCGAGCGGTGAAGTGATCATGGCCAATGCCGGTTACGGGGTGACCTGCCATGACTTCAAAGCCATGTTTAGCGAGCCAGTTGATCGTGTCCCCCGCGTGGTCAACGGTCAAGCGAGTCAGCGCCGGATCAGCTGTGTTTTCGTTAATCCGCATACAGTCAGCGAAGTGTGCGTCGGGGCTGTCAGTGATACCGAGGCGTNGTTGGAAGACGGTTCCCGCGCCGGCGATTTGGCCAGTAGACCAAAACAGCGTTCCGCCCAAGGCGGGGCTNTTTTCGATGAGCAAAACGCGCGCGCCGCCCTNTGCGGCGAACAAGGCGCAGGGAATGCCAGCTGTGCCGCCCCCTACGACGATCACGTCATAGTGTTGAACGGGATCTGCTCGCAAGGTNTCCGTTCGGGCTANTGATAGTGCCGCTGCNGCCGTGAGCAGGGTTCGTCGATTAAGATTGAGCATCATGCACCGCCCGTTGTTTGCTGGGGTACGATACCCCTGCTTTCTGCTTCACTCCGGTCTGGCCTTGATGCGCAGCAACCTTCTCGTCCAGACCGATTGGAAAATAGGGTCTAGCCAGCGATACAGGCGCCCCGACACCACCACCTGTTTTCCAGCCTCGACGCCTTTGATGGCGTCGCGGACCACGACGTCAGCGTTGTACCAAAGCCATTTGGCCATGTTGTTTTTCATGTCCATGAGGCCNGCGGTCTCATGAAAGTCGGTATGGGTGAAGCCGGGACACAGTGCCGACACATGCACACCCTGCCCGGCGACGGTCAGGTTCAGTTCTTCCGAGAGTGCTACCAAATAGGCTTTCGCGGGCCCGTAATTGCAGCCCCCGGATCGGGGCACCCGTGCCGCCACTGACGCCACATTGATGACGCGTCCATACCCGCCCTCCACCATGTCTGGAATCATGCGATGGCAAAGGTCGGCCACCGATAGCATCATCAGCTGGAAAAAGGTCTGCTGCGCTGCCCAGTCGCGGTCTTTGAGTAAATCCGGACCGGCAACGCCCGCGTTGTTGACGAGCCAGCTGACCTGCCAGCCAGATGACACGCAGGTGTTCCTGATCTGGGCGGCCGCCTCCGGCTCACTAAGATCCGCAACAATGATCTGACAATCGTTCTTATGCGCCGCGCGCAGTTCGTCAGCGAGCGCGCTGAGCCGATCCTCTCGCCGGGCCACCAAAATGAGATTGTGCCCGGCTGCGGCCAGTTGCCGGGCAAACTCGGCGCCCAACCCGGCCGAGGCGCCGGTGATCAGGGCATAGTCACTGCGTGCTGTCATCTCGTTCATCGGTGCTCAATTGGGCAAGAAAATGTTTATAGACATGGGTGCTGTCGGCCCGTTGACGCTTTTAAAGTGTCATCGACCAGCTGTGGAGCCGAATTTTCCAGGCGCCGCTATCGTCCTTGGCCACCACGTCGATGTAGTGAGAGGTTGTCGACTCGCCTTCCAGCGCACCCTCGGGCAGATCGGCCTCGGTATCGGCATCGACGATGCGACGAATGGTGTAGTCGTACTCTACCACCGCTGCGTCGCTCATTATGGTGATGCTGTGTGGGGNGTCGATNGTNATTTCGTAGCGCGCTGTCTCAAAGACCGGCCCCAGAAACTCGCGATAATTGTCCCGCCCGTCCAGCCCCGGCACGCCCGGGGGCCGTAGGCTGACATCAGGGTGCAGGCCGCCGACATAGCCGTCGATATCACTGCTCTCCACCGCGCGAATCCAACCCTGGTACAGCGCCAGAATTTCTTCATGATCGCTGCCAGCGTGGCCAACCGGTGAGAGTAGCGAGGCCATGGCTAAGGTTATGGCCAAGAGGGCGGCGAGAAGTGGGGTTCGGATGGCAGACATAGTGATGTTTTTCCTGGTGATGGGTTTTGTCGGTGCACTGCATTCGTNNAGGATTGTGTGGACATCGAGCCCGGTGCGCAAGTGAAGTGAAGGCCCTGCTCGCAGAGCAGCGCAGGTCGCAGCGCGCGGGAGTGCAGCTCATGACGTTGCTGCAGTTTGCGCTGTGGCATCGGTTTTTCGTGGAGTCAGTCACGCCCACGTTGCCAGAAGTGACCGACCCACTGACATTACTTTCTCACTAAATCCGCGACACGACGGATCGCAACGCAAACGACAGCCCGTTTGCACGCCGGCGCACGCTGGGCGCCCGCACGATGCAGCCGCTATACTCCACAAGGCTGGGTTAAGCCTGCTGTATCAGTGTTCATCTGATCTGTCGGTGTCCCTAGTACCACGACTCAATTGCCATAACCCGGAGTGAAGGATGTCTGATCGAGTTGCCATTACCGTTTCGTCGCATATCGCCCATATGACGCTGACGCGCGCCGATAAAATGAATGCGCTGGATCCGGCGATGTTCGAGGCCATCTGCGACGCGATTGACGAACTGAGCGCCATGCCCGATCTCCGGGCCGTGGTGGTCTCCGGCGAGGGCCGCGGTTTCTGCGCAGGACTTGACCTCTCGAACTTCAGTAGCTACGCAGAGCCCATGGATCTCATGCCCCGGACCCATGGATTCGCCAACGTGCCACAGCAGATCGCCTGGGGTTGGCGAACGCTGCCCGTGCCGGTGGTCGCAGCGGCCCATGGCGTCGCGATCGGGGGCGGGCTGAATATTATTTCTGGCGCCGACATCCGCATCGTCCACCCGGAGACGCGTTGTGCGGTGATGGAGATGCGCTGGGGCCTGGTGCCCGACATGGCCGGTTATCCGCTGTGGCGGGGCAATGTGCGCGACGACGTCTTGCGTAAATTGGTCTACACCAATGCGGAGTTCAGCGGCGCAGAGGCCTGCGAGCTGGGCTTTGCCACGGAAACCGCCGAGGATCCCCTCGCTCGGGCCATGTCACTGGCTAAGGAAATTGCCGGCAAAAATCCCCACGCGATTCGCGCGGCGAAGCGTCTTTCCAACTCGCTGGCAGACAGCACGGACGAAGCGCTGTTGCTGGCCGAGTCAGCGGAGCAGACCGAGATTATCGGCAAGCCCAACCAGGTTGAGGCGGTCATGTCACAAATGGAGGGCAGGGCGGCGGCCTATCCGGACAGCCCCTGATCTCTGTCTGAAGCAATTTAAAGTGAGCAAGCTATGAGCGACACCAGCACCCGGACCCATCACCGGGTCTGCCACCTGTGCGAGGCCATGTGCGGATTGGTGATTCAAACCGAGGGCGACAAGGTCACGGATGTCCGGGGTGATAAGGATGACCCGCTGAGCCGCGGCCATGTATGCCCCAAAGCGGTGGCGCTCCAGGATATTCACGAGGACCCGGATCGCTTGCGNAAGCCGATGAAACGGATCCGCACGGCACCCGGCGAATACCAGCACGTNGAAATCGAGTGGTCCGAGGCGCTGGATTTAGCCGCGGATGCTTTGGCCTCAACGATCGAAAAGCAGGGCATCGATGCCATCGGTGCCTACTTTGGAAATCCTTCGGTCCACAACTACGGCATGCTGACGCACCAACGGAACCTGTTTCGGCACATCCGTACGCGCAATCGCTTCTCTGCGACGTCAGTGGACCAGCTGCCGCACCACCTGGTGTCGCTGTGGTGTTTCGGGCACATGCTCCTGCACCCCATCCCCGATGTGGACCGCACCCATTACTTTCTGATGCTGGGCGCCAACCCGCTGGCATCTAATGGCAGTATCTGGACGGTGCCTGATGTGTGCCAGCGACTGAAAGATCTGAAAAGCCGGGGCGGCAAGTTGGTTGTTGTCGATCCGCGCCGCACCGAGACCGCTGAATTGGCGAGCGAGCATTTGTTTATCCGACCGGGTTCCGACGCGGCGTTTCTGCTGGCGATGATTCATGTGCTGTTTCGCGACGATCTGGTCGCGCCCGGGCCTCTGGGCGACTTCACCGACGGTTTGGACGAGGTGGCGGCTGCGGTTAGCGAGTTGAGCCCTGACTGGGCGGCGCCCCTGACCGGCATCGAGGCTGACGATATCGTGCGCATTGCCCATGAACTGGCAGAGGCCGAGGCCGGCATCTGCTACGGCCGCATGGGGGTGAGCACCCAGGCCTATGGCGCGCTGTGTCAGTGGGCAATTCAGGTGATTAATGTGGCAACCGGGCACCTCGATAAGCCGGGGGGCAGTCTGTTCACGCGTCCGGCGATGGATCAGGTGGTCAATACCAACCCCGGCGGTTTTGGCCGCTTTGCCTCCCGTGGGCGGGGCCTGCCCGAGTTCAATTACGAGCTCCCTGCCGCCACCATGGTGGACGAAATCCGTACCGAGGGAGAGGGTCAGATCCGTCTGATGTTCACCGGGGCGGGTAACCCGGTGCTGTCCACGCCCAATGGTCGGGCGCTGGATGAGGCATTGGAAGAGGTGGATTTCATGATCTCTGTCGACCCCGCGCTTAACGAAACGACACGACATGCCGACGTGATCCTGCCACCCACCTCGCCGCTGGAGCACGATCACTACGACATCGCCTTTCACAATCTGGCGATTCGTAATACGGCGCGCTATAGCCCCGCTGTTTTCGACAAGCCCGAGGGTGCAATGCACGACTGGGAGATCTTCAGCGAACTGGGTGCGCGCGTGGCGGCGCGACTCAATCTGGAGCCTATGCCCACTTATCCCCCGGATCGCATGGTCGACGCGGCGCTGAAAAGCGGCCCCTATGGCGAGCACACCGACTGGCAGCTGAGCATCGACAAGCTGAAAGCGCATCCTTCCGGCATTGATCTGGGTCCGTTGGAGCCGTCCTGCCCCGAGCGCCTGCAAACGCCCAATCAGCGCATTCAGCTGGCGATACCCGAGGTACTGGCTGATATCGAACGCTTTGTAAAAGACACCGATGTCGCAGGTGATCACTACCGCCTCATCGGGCGCCGGCACGTGCGGGACAACAATTCCTGGATGCACAATCACCACCGGTTGATGAAGGGCAAGCCGCGCTGTCAGCTACTCATGCACCCCGATGANGTCGCCAAGGAGGGGTGGCAGTCAGGCNTGNTNGTCACCATNGAAAGCCGCGTGGGTGCGATCNATGCCGAGCTGGCAGCGTCAGACGAAATGATGCCGGGCGTGGTCAGCCTGCCCCANGGTTATGGTCACGGCCTNGCCGGTACGCGGGGCGAGGTGGCGAGTCGTCATGCGGGGGTCAGTTGCAATGACATTACCGATGAGCAGTTCGTGGATCAGTTGTCTGGCAACGCGGCGGTCAACGGTGTTTCAGTGCGGCTCAGCGCGGCCGCAGCCTTAGACGCTCAAGGCGATGTGATGAGCGGCAAACGCATACCCACGANGCAGATCGACAGCGGCCATAAATTTACCAATGACCGCGGCATGTCGGTGATCAAGGACGGCATCAAGGCGTCGGCGAGTGATGCCGAGCGNCTGNCCAAGCCGGAATGGNTGCGCATGCGCGTGCAGAGCAGCCCTAAATTTGATGCGGTNCGGAGCATCGTTCACGAGCACGGTCTGGCCACGGTCTGCGAGGAGGCCAAGTGCCCCAACATCGGTGAGTGCTGGAGTGCAGGCACTGCAACCATCATGCTGATGGGCGATGTCTGCACCCGCGCCTGNCGGTTCTGCTCGGTCAATACGGGTAACCCCAATGGCTGGCTGGATCCGCAAGAGCCCCAGAACACGGCAGAGGCCGTGCAGTTGATGGGCCTGAAGTATGTGGTGCTGACCTCGGTCAATCGCGANGATCTCCCCGATGGGGGAGCGAGTCATTACGCCGAGGTGGTGCGAGCCACCAAAGCGCTGAATTCGGAGACCGCGGTCGAGGCCCTGACACCTGACTTCCTAGGTGATCGGTCTGCGGTGGAGACGCTGCTCGACTCAGGCATTGAGGTCTTTGCGCAGAATGTCGAGACGGTGGAGCGACTGACCCATCCGGTACGTGACCCCCGTGCGGGCTACCAGCAGACATTGGATGTGCTTGCGATGGGGAAGGCTTATCGACCCGATGTGGTGACCAAGACCTCCCTGATGCTGGGTCTGGGTGAGCGTGATGATGAAATTCAGGCCTGCATGGACGATCTTCGGCAGCACAATATCGATGTGCTGACTCTGGGGCAGTATTTGCAACCGACCCAGAACCATCTGCCCGTTGAGCGCTTTGTGACCCCCGACGAGTTCGAACATTACCGCGAGTGGGGNCTGGAGCGCGGGTTCCTCGAAGTCGTCTCAGGTGTGTTCGTCCGTTCCAGCTACCGCGCGGAGCGGGTGCTTGAGCACAACAATGTTGGCCTCGGGCTGANCTGAGATGTCGGCGNCGGGTCGCCCACAGGTGTTGTATCTCGCCGCTGTCGATCGACTNACCGGNACCGCCATCGCCACTGCGAGAGCTGGCCGCTGCCAACAACAACGTTTATCTTCACAGCGGCGGTCGACAGCAATTGCGCGAATTGGGCTGCCGTGCCGTTATTGAGCCGCTGATGTTCGAGCAGCATGTGGATACCAAGCTGGTCAATGCCATGTCTCAGGGGCTGCCTGTCATCACGACCCAGGCAGGAATGCGGCGCGCACACGCCGAGCTGGGCGAGGGCGTGCTGGCCACCGCCAGTCCGGAGCAGATGTCCATGACCGTGCATCAGCTCACGAATGACGAGTCCATGTGGCAATTGCACGCCAGTGCCGCAACCAGCACCGCAGCGTTACAATTGGCGGACTTCGAGGTGGCGCACGATCTGCGCCGCGCTTTGTTACGCGTATCAGAGGAGGGGTGAGTGGATGAACATAGCGATCAAGCGCCCTGGCGATGACCATGGCCTTTAATCATGTGGGCCTGCTCGGGCGCCGTGAGCACCCCGGCGTCGAGGAAATCGTGTCCGGGCTCCTCAATCTGCTTGAAGACCGCGGGCTGCAGGTCACGATTGAGGATCGCTTGGCGACCCTGTCCCACTTTGAAAAGCGGGAAATGGAGTCCCGCGACCAGATCGGCGCCATGGTGGATTTGGCCATTGTCATCGGCGGGGACGGCAGTCTGCTGAGTGCGGCGCGGACGCTGGTCAAGCACGATACACCGGTGATCGGGGTTAATCGCGGACGCCTCGGATTCCTGACCGATGTCAGCCCAGACGAACTGATTGATCAGGTCAGCGCGGTACTCGACGGTGACTTCATCAGCGAGCAGCGGTTTCTGTTGGATACGGAGGTCTGGCGGGGCGAGCAGGTGATTGGCCGCGGCGAGGCCTTGAATGACATCGTGGTGAACTCCGGTGCCTCGGCGCAGATGATTGAATTTGAGCTCAGTATCGATGGCGAGTTTGTCTATCGCCTCAACGCCGACGGCCTGTTGGTGGCGACGCCCACAGGCTCGACCGCGTACTCACTGTCTGCGGGTGGCCCGATCATGTACCCCGGCCTCGACGCGCTGGTGCTGGTNCCCATGTTNCCGCATTCNCTNACCAGTCGNCCCATNGNGGTGNNCGGNNNTAGTGAAATTCGAATCGATACGCTTGAGCGCAATAAGAACAACCCACTGGTGACCTGCGACGGGCAGGTATCGCTGACCCTAAAGCCGGGTGACTCAGTCCTTGTACGCAAGAAGTCTAGGGCGCTGCGTCTGCTCCACCCGCCGGGGTACAGTTTTTATGCCAGTTGTCGAGATAAACTCAGATGGTCTGATGCACTCACGTCCTGACATAACAACGCAGTGGCGTCAGGCACCGGTAACTATCTCGATTCTCGCCATTTCTACAGTCGTGCTCGCGCTGATGAGCCTCTTTGGCGACGCCATCATCCTGGACTGGCTGGCGTTCAATAAAGTCGAATTCAATGGCCGTCGCTTTGAGCTGGTGGACCCGGGCAGCGAGTTTTGGCGGTACGTCACACCTGTACTCATCCACTTCGGGCTAATTCACATCCTGTTCAACGGGCTTTGGATTTGGGAGTTCGGTAGTCGGCTCGAGCTGAGGCTGGGCTCGATTTTTACGCTCAATTTATTTTTGGCAGGCTCCATTGGCGGTAACTTGCTACAGAGCTGGTGGAGCGGTCCGTCAATTTTCGGCGGCCTTTCGGGCGTCGTCTACGCCTACATGGGGTGCCTTTGGGTGATGTGGCGATTGCGACCTGGGTTGGTGCCGATTGATGTGCCCGCGGTTTTCACCTTTATGTGGATTTGGCTGCTCATCGGTTTCACTGGAATTCTAAAAACACTAGGGTTGGGATCCATTGCGAATGGTGCCCACCTGGGCGGTTTACTGGTGGGTATCTTGACGGGCGTCGTTGTTACCCGATTGTTTCCAAAGCGAGGCTGATGCGTTGTCCAAGAATTATGAAGAAGCGATAAAGGCCATGCCGGCCGAGTTATACCAACGGATGGTTGATGCGCTATCCGTGGG
>FUFK010068849.1_pt1 | contig 13115 bp, 8 predicted proteins | sample 1021851 | NCBI WGS metagenome assembly FUFK01 (sample SAMEA51879418, study PRJEB19060) | metagenome | reverse complement strand
AATCGCTTTTTGTTCATCGGGATACCGGATTTCTTTGGATGGAAATTCATGAAGCATCGGCNACATTTCGATTTTATGACAAAGCAGGGGATCTTCTTTATGAAAAACAACTTGAACAACAGGATTGATCATCATGAAACCCAGGCTTTTTTTCTTTCATTCAAATGGCTTCCCTGCCAGAACCTACGGACATTTTCTNAAAACTCTTGAAACCTGGAATCCTGAAGCCATCAATATTCTCGGTGCTGATTTGTCATCTCTTGGAGGGACCATGGATCCTATGGTTGAGGAAGTCATCAGCCAGGTTGACCCTGCGAAAGGAAACGCGATTGGAATCGGCCATTCATTGGGCGGGAGTCTCTGTATCCTGGCCCAGGCTTCGCAACCGAATTTATTCCAGAATATGATTTTGCTCAATCCTCCAATTTTCAGCCCGTTAAAAAGAAGTGCCATCCGCTGGCTCCGTAGGCTGGGGATTCTGGAATGGTTCAGTCCTTCAAGGAGGGTCCGACGACGACGAAACACCTNTNCCAGCAGAAACCAAGCCCTGGAGTATTTTGCAGCCAAACCTTTATTTCAGGACTTTCCCAAATCCTCACTTGAACTTTATATTGAAGAAGGATTGTCACCTGNTCAAAACGGATTCCAATTACGCATCCCAAGAGAGAGGGAAGCCGAAATCTATGACTCNATACCCGACAGGCTCCCTGAAACGATCTATGCTGGCAGGGGCGTCCTGATTTATTCACAAAAAATGGAGGTGCTTAAGCATCTCGATCTCCAATGGTGGAAGAAATCCTTCCCGGGATTTAAACAGATTGGTTTTCCGGGAGGTCATCTTTTTCCACTGGAAGCACCAGAAAAACTTGGAAACCTGATCCAGTCCATCCTCATTGATTTGACTGAAGAGCATGCCGAAAAATCGGAGAAACCTTTGTTCGAAGTAGCTTGAAAAACGTTCCATTCTCTTGGCCGAAATCCGATTTTGAGAAACATGCTCCTTTCTTCGATCATCTTGACTTTCATCCAGCTTCCGGTCAGTTTCCTATTNAAAAATNCGGTGTTGATTCGNCNTGACACCTCATGTTTCCAGCAGTTCTGTAGTGTCTCCTTCATTTTTAGATTCATCCATAAAAACATAAAATGATCCGCGATCGAATTTTCGATGGTCTGACCTTTGATGATATTCTTCTGGTTCCGGGTTATGCAGAGATTCATCCCTCCGAGGTTTCCCTGAAAAGCAAACTGACGCGCAAACTTGAGTGCAACATTCCCCTTCTCAGCGCGGCGATGGATACGGTTACGGAGGCCGACACAGCGATCTGCATGGCCCAGGAAGGCGGTCTCGGGGTGATTCATAAAAACCTCTCCATTGAAGAACAGGCGAATCAGGTCAATCGGGTTAAACGCTCTGAAAGCGGAATGATCACCAATCCGATCACCATCGAACCCGACCAGCCGATCAGCGAAGCCCTGAAGCTNATGGAACGTTATCGGATTTCNGGAGTCCCTGTCATCCGCGGGACGGAGCTGGTGGGCATCCTCACCAACCGTGACCTTCGTTTCGAAACCAATCATGAAAAACCCGTCTCGGAATTGATGACCGGAGGCCGGGACAAACTCGTCACCGTTGCTCCGGGAATCGAGATGGAAGCAGCCAAACGCCTGCTGCACCAACACCGGATTGAAAAACTTCTGGTGGTTAATGCCAATTATGAATTGCAGGGACTCATCACCATTAAAGATATTGAAAAAGCCCGGAAATACCCGAATGCCAACAAGGACGAGGTAGGCCGGTTGCTGGTGGGTGCGGCATTAGGAGTTTCGGAAGATCTGCTTCAAAGGGCGGAAGCCCTGATTCAGGCGGAAGTGGACCTGGTCGTGCTTGATTCCGCTCATGGTCATTCTCAGGGAGTACTCGAGGGCATCCGCAAGTTGCGAAGTCATTTCCCGGAACTGCAAATCGTCGGTGGAAACATTGCCACAGCCGAGGGAGCAGATGCCCTGATCGATGCAGGAGTGGATGCAGTCAAGGTGGGCATCGGCCCAGGGTCGATTTGCACCACACGAATGGTGGCAGGCATTGGAATGCCTCAAATATCCGCCATTGACAGCGTTGCCGAAGCCCTCCGTAAAACTGATGTCCCGATCATTGCTGATGGAGGAATCAAATATTCCGGGGATATCGTCAAAGCCCTTGCCGCCGGTGCACACAGCGTGATGATCGGCAGTCTCTTTGCAGGAACCGCCGAAACCCCCGGACAGGTCATTCTCTACCAGGGACGCCGTTACAAACTATACCGCGGGATGGGGTCTCTCGGTGCCATGAAAGAAGGAAGTAAAGACCGTTATTTCCAGACGGGAGTTCAGGAAGTTCAGAAACTGGTTCCCGAAGGAATCGAAGGACGGGTTCCCTACAAGGGGCCTTTGGCGGAATCCATTTTTCAGTTCACTGGAGGTTTACGGGCCGGNATGGGCTACACCGGCTGCGCAAGCATCGATGAGCTTCAGAACAAGGCCAGTTACGTCCGCATTTCCAATGCTGGCCTCAGGGAAAGCCACGTGCATGATGTCTACATCACCGAGGAAGCCCCGAATTATCCATCGTTTAAACCTGATGCCTGATTCCATGCTTGAATTCAAACACTCCGCTTGGCTTGCGCTGATCTTATTACTTGTGATCACAGGCTGCTCACTTCATTACGATACCGGGAAGGAACTGGAGTCCGAGGGACGTTATGAAGAGGCTTCCATTGAATACCACCGAGCCTTTGTGGATGATCCTGACGATTTGGAGATTCAGGAGGCCCTCCAAAGGGTCCACCGCAAGGTGGCCGAGGAAAACCTCGTGCGATATCGGGAGTATCTTGAAAAAAAACAATACCACAAAGCCTTTTCAAGGTTGCAAAGCATCCTCAGACAAAATCCTGAAATCGGCGAAGCACAGGAGGAATTGAAGCANTGGACCCGGATTCTGTTGACGGGCAAAATCGAGTTCGAATTCAAAACCATCGGCATGAACTTGCGGCTTGCAGAAAAAATGGAATTGCAGGTTCATCTCAATTCACCTTCCGGAGAATTGCTTCGGGGAGAGGTNTCCTATGAAAANGGNATCTTCTCCGTTGAGGATCTGCTCTACAAGACTCCGAGGGAAAAACTCAGTGAGTACACGCTCAACACGATTGGATTGGAATTACACCGCANAGACAGTCGCGGATTTACCAAGGAACAATTCGAACGTTTCATCTANTTCCGNACTCTCATCCCCGGGAGTGTCGAAGGCAGACTGAACGGGATCATAGAATCGGTAAAAAAGGTTGCAGACCAGCGTTCTAATCTGCTCCAAAAACCAGAATCGGAACTCAAGGATTGGTTCCCTCCCCGGCTGGTTCGGTATCAAATGTTACTGGATGAGAATCAAATCCGAATCCTCAGTTCGGAAAAGCGCCGGGAGTTTGCTCCGGAAGTGCTTTATCTTAATTCCACCAGTGGAAGGGCTTTTATCGATTTTGGAGTATTGGAACTGAAACGAGACGAGAATCGGAAGAAATGGAGTATCCGGCGCAAAACCATGGTCAGAAATTCCGATGATTATTTTACTGAACTTTCACGGAATCTGGCTCTCAGCCGCTATTTCCAGTACGAGCAGGCCTACCGCTACGTCAATTGAAAGCCCGAAACGGGTGAAAAACCTTCCCGNTTCTTAACCACCAATCGGGTGAAAAACCTCTCCTTTTGAGACCATCCCGAGAATCTGCTCGGTAGGCTTGTANAGNTGGCTTAGTTCAACGTATTTTTCTGAAGCAGTGGCGAGACGCTCCAGACCTTCTTCATCTGCCCAACGGAAGATCCCTCCCCGGAAAGGAGGAAAACCAAGACCAAATATCAATGCCATATCGACTTCTGCGGGACTCTCGACGATTTCATCTTCCAGGCAGCGNGAACTCTCCATCAGCATCGGCAGCATCATCCGCTCGATGATTTCCTGATCGGTGANCTGGGGTTTTTCTTTTTTTCCGAAGCATTGCTCCAGCAGAGAATCCATTTCAGGGTCGCGTTCCTTTCGGGGTTTTCCTTTTTTATCGGTCGTGTGAATGTAAAAACCCTTGTCGTTCTTTTTCCCGAAGCGTCCGTTTTCGAACATGTGGGTGATGATGTTTGCTTTTTCGTTGCTCATTCGGTCAGGATAACCCTCNGCAAGAACACNACCCGCATGGTGGGANGTNTCGATGCCGACCACATCCAGAAGCCAGGCAGGCCCCATCGGCCAGCCGAATTTCTGCATCACTTTGTCAATCCGTTCAAAGTCCACTCCTTCTTCTATGAGTCCGGCAAATCCCGCAAAGTAAGGAAACAGTACCCGGTTCACCAAGAATCCCGGACAGTCGTTGACCACCACCGGGCTTTTACCAAGGTCTGCCGCATAGGCCACGGTCCGGGCTATCGTCTCCTCACTGCTTTGCCGGGCACGGATCACTTCCACCAGAGGCATCCGGTGTACCGGATTGAAAAAATGCATACCACAGAAACGCTCTGGATTTTTAAGACCCTCAGCAAGTTTTGTGATGGAGATGGTGGAAGTATTGGANGCAAGCACCGCGTCTTCCGCAATCACCTCCTCCGTTTCTTGGTAAACCTGACGTTTTACTGTTTCAAGTTCCACCACCGCTTCAACGACCAGGTCGGCTTCTTTGAGGCTGTCGTAGGAGAGGCTNGGAGTGATTCGNGTCAGGGTCTCAGCCATTTTTCGGGATTCCATCCTGCCCCGGTCCACCCTCCGCTGGAGGATGCTTGAAGCCTCACTCATCCCGAGATCAAGTTGTGAACTCGAAATATCCTTCATNGCAATCGGGATTTTCTTGTAAGCAGACTGATAGGCCACCCCGCCTCCCATGATTCCTGCCCCGAGAACCGCGGCTTTTTTCACCGGTTCCGCGGACTTACGATAGGNTTTAGCTTTTTTCTTGAGTAACTGGTCCCCCAGAAAAAGGCTGATCAGCGCCCTTGCTTCAGATGTTTTGGCAAGTTCCGCNAATCCCTCAGCTTCGATATCGAGAGCATCGCGGATGGTCAATCCTGCGGATGCCTGCATCACCCCTACAATGGCCAACGGTGCTGGATATTGTCCCTTGGTTTTTTGGGCAATGAAGGCACGTGCGGTTTCAAAGCTCATCATTGCCTCATTCTCATTCAACTTCAACGGAGCCTGTTTTCTTTTCACCCTGGATTGCCAATCGAGTTCTCCCTCGATAGCCTTCTTCAGCATCTTCAGCGAAGCCTCTTTTAATTGATCGGGTTCCACAACCGCATCCACCGCTCCGGCTTTGAGGGCATCTTCCGGTTTTTTCTCATCCCCGGCTGCAGCCCACTCCAGGGCATTGTCGGCCCCNATCANCCTCGGAAGCCGGGTGGTTCCTCCAAAACCCGGCAAGAGTCCGAGTTTGACCTCGGGCAGTCCCACCTTGGCCTTGGTCGATGCAACCCGGAAGGATGCTGCCAATGTGATTTCAAAGCCGCCTCCCAAAGCATAGCCGTTGATGGCACAGACACTTGGAATGCCCAGATTTTCCATATCCAGGAAGATCTGCTGCTGGAGCTTGATCTGTTCCGTCAATTCATCCAGGGGCATCTGGAAAAAACCAAGGAATTCANTAATGTCCGCGCCGACGATGAAGGCTTCCTTGGCACTGTTGATCAACAATCCCTTTAAATTCCGTTCTTTTCCAAGAAGGCTGACAACCTCCCGGTATTCCTCCATGGTCACACGGTTGAATTTGTTGACTGATTCGTTTTGAAGATCAAAGGTCATTTCGACGACCCCGTCTTCAATCATTCGGCATTGTAGGGCTTCTCCATTAAATTCCATGCTGACCTTTAGAAGTATTCAGAAATTGATATCCAATGCCCCATAATTCCGTGATTTTGCACCGGCCAAAAGGGCTTCCGCCTCTGGGACGATGGTATCCACAAAATTCTGGGCAGTGATCCGCTTGTTGTTGAAAAAACGTGCTTCCGTGTTGTTTTCAAGGAACGCTTCCAAATCGCTGTCTTTAACGGCTTTTTCCGCAATCAATTGATCCAGCTTTGAAACGGCAATCACCGCTTGTTCGAGAAGAAATCCCGCTGCGGCAACCGTGGCCAAGAACTTGAGAAAGGGCGTGGCATAAAGGGCAACCCCTTCGATTCCGCGGTCTTCCACCACTTCCTTGGACCCCATTGCCATTTCGTAAAGCGTTTCGCACTGTTTTTCCCATTGCTGGTAAGCGGCCTGAAGTTGGGGATTTTCACGGTTTTTTTCGAGGTTGCTGCTGAAACGTCCCATCAGGGATTGGAACAGGGCTCCATTCTGCAGGGTCATTTTACGGCCCACCAGATCCAGAGCCTGGATGTCGGTGGTTCCTTCATAAATGGCTGAAACACGGATATCACGATACATCTGTTCCAATGGGAAATCCTTGGTATAGCCCACTCCTCCAAGCACCTGGATGGCAGTCCGAACCACATCAATGCCCGTTTCGGTGCACCAGCCCTTGCAGAGTGGTGTGAGGATATCGAGCAGCATCCGGCTATCTTCGTAGAGGGGATCTTCCTGATCGAGACATTCCAAATCATCAAGAATGTTCGCCGTCGCGTAAAGCAGGGCACGCATCCCTTCCACCTTGCCTTTCATCTGCATCAGGTTGTAACGCACGGCGGGATGCTCGATGATCGCCACCTTGGGGGCTCCGGGCTCACGGATCTTGCTGATATGAGTTCCCTGAACCCGTTCGCGGGCATAGCTCAATGCGTTCTGGTATGCTGCAGAACCATTGGCCAGGCCGATCAGTGCGGTTCCAATGCGNGCTTCATTCATCATCTGGAACATACACGACATGCCTCGGTTTTCCTCACCCAGCAGCCATCCCCGGCAATGGTCATTTTCCCCGAATTTCAAAACTGCGGTCGGACTTGAATGCAGACCCATTTTGTTTTCAATGGAAGCAACAGTCACATCATTCCATGCTCCAAGCTTTCCATCTTCTTCAACCAGCGTATGGGGAATGAGAAACAGACTCAGTCCACCCGTCCCTTCGGGAGCCCCCTTGATGCGGGCAAGCACAGCATGAATCGAATTTTCAGCGAGGTCAGTGTCTCCATTGCTGATCCAGCTTTTCGTNCCTTTGATCCGGTAGGTCCCATCCCCTGCATCTTCTGCGGTAGTCAACCCGGCTCCGACATCGGACCCAGCATGAGGTTCACTGAGGCACATTGTCCCGTTGAATTCCCCCCGGTTCATTCTCTCGATGTATTTCGCTTTCAGTTCCTCGCTGCCGAAGGACTCCACCAGTCGTGCTGCCCCGATGGTCAGTGCAAAATGGGCGGACAAGCCGGGATTTCCGGCGTTGATGCCTTCATTCACTGCTAACCCGACAGAAGCAGGAGCCCCCTGCCCGCCATATTCCGGGGAGGCATTGAGCGCCGCCCAGCCTAACTCGTACCCCTTTCGATAAGGCTCTTTCATACATTCCGGGGTAACGACCCTCCCATCTTCCATNCTGCAACCCTGGCGGTCACTTTCTGTCCTGGAAGGGGCAACGACGTCCGTCGCAAAACGAAGTCCCTCCTCGACCAGCATCTCGATCGTTTCCTGGTCAAAATCTTTGAATGAGTCGTATTGGGACAGCCTTGAAACATTAAGCCAGTCCTTGAGCAGAAAATGAATATCCTGCTCATCCAGCGTTAGGTCGGTGCTGCTCATGGTTCCGTCGGTAATATGTTTATCATACCAAAAGGAGATAAAACCCCTGAGGATTTCTGAATTCTGCTTTTAAAAAATTTTCTGTCAGAANATGACTTAAAATTATAAACATGGATGAACACAATCACAAAAAGGAAAAATTCCGGAATGAAGATGATCAAACCAGGATTTTAACTGGAAATAAAATGTTTGCGCGAGGGATGCCTTAGACGCGAAATCGCCTTGGCTTCAATCTGGCGGATCCGTTCGCGGGTTACATCAAAATTAAGACCGATCTCCTCGAGGGTATATTCTCTTTGTTGATCAATTCCAAAACGCATTTTCAAGACACGAGCCTCACGATCCGAAAGGCTCTGGATGACCTCCTCCAAAACTTCCTTGAGGTTATTCTGCATCGTGCAAAGGTCCGGGTTGGGACTGTTTTGGTCCTCAATGAATTCTCCCAGGGTCGAATCATCACCCTCTCCAAGTGGAGTGCTGAGTGAAATGGGAGACTGGGTGATTTTAAGGGTGTCATAAATCCTCTCCATGGAGATCCCGACCCTTTCGCCAACTTCTTCACGTTTGGGTTTGCGCCCNAATTCCTGGCGCATTTTTTCATTGATCTGCAGATAACGGTTCAAGCTTTCGATCATGTGAACCGGAACCCGGATGGTTCGCGAATGATCGATCAGGGAACGTGTGATGGCCTGCCGTATCCACCATGTGGCGTAGGTGGAAAATTTGTGGCCCCGGCGATATTCAAACTTATCTACTGCACGCATCAGCCCCAGGTTCCCCTCTTGGATCAGATCGATTAAAGGCAGACCACGGTTGAGAAATTTTTTGGCAATGCTGATCACCAGCCTCAGATTCGANTCNGTGAGACGGGTCTTTGCCCGATGAACCTCATCATGGGCTTCCCGGATGCGGNNAACCTGCGAAGCAAACGCCTTTTCGTTCATGCCCGTGGGTTCCAACANCNGCCCAACCCGANGTTGTTTGGCGATGATTCTTTCCTCAATCCTGCGGACCTGGCTCAAAGAACGCCCTGTCCTCAGAGAAATCCACTGTTGCATCAGATGGCGGGCTTCAGTTTTTAATTGTTCCGGAATGGCCCGTTGTTCTGCNTCCCATTCNNTNCGGTTCATCCCTAACTTTTCGAGGAGTTGATTGATGAGCCTGTTCTGCTGCTGGATGCAATTGGAATGGGAATAAATCTGTTTGCAGAATGCCTCTATCTGACTCGAACTGAAGCAGCAGTTGAGCAATGCTTTTTTTAGGGATTTGCATTTGCGTCGCCAAGTTCCATCCCGTTCCGGGTGCTGGATCCTCTCGNTCGAAAAAAATTGNGGAGATTGATTGATCTTCTTTTTAACCTGTTTTAAAGCCCGGCGNAGATTACTTTCTGCAGTTTTTTCATCTGCCACNAATTGGCTCTGTTCATCCACACCTGTTACCAGGCGATGAGCATGAAGTTCTCCATATTCCAATCCCTCCTTCAAATCCATGATGTACCCCAATACCAGCGGAGAATTGACAAATTCTTCGATCAACTGGTGGGTTTTCATCTCAATATGTTTTGATACCTCCAATTCTTCATCACGCTTAAGGAGTGGAAACCGGCTCATCTTGCGGAAGTAGAGTTCGATCAGATCGTCACTCCCTTTTGGTTCCGATTCTTCGGATTCGAGCTCTATATTGAATTTTTTAATCGACTCCAGTGGACTTTCTTCAAGAAACTCCATCCCCTCCATTTCCCGACCCTCGTTGCTTGATTCATTTTCCTGTAACTGNTTCATGTTTTCCTGAACTTAAAGTTTAAAAAAACCTCTCCTGTTTCCAAAGGTTGAGTCCTCTCCTATAACCCTGCCTTAACAACAACAAATGAATTCATAATACCATGATAATAAACACTTTTTTCCCTATCATTCAGTGTCTCATTCCTCCAAAAACCTGTCAACAAATTGGAGGATTGAATATCCAAAACACGGGNTTGTTTTCTTGATTAACGAGAAATTTTGATCTTAGAAAAGGAAGTGGCTTTTGGGGTGAAGCCAGGTCTTTGGATCACCCCTTGGCACGATGGTTGGAGTGCAGAAAAAGAATCGGCAGATTGCCCCGTTCGCTTATTCTTTATCCTTGAAGATCAACATCGGGCAGTTGGCATGGTGCACCAGGTAATCGGTGTTGCTGCCCATCAACATCCTGCCGATGGCGGTGTGGGAATGGGCAGCCATCATCATCATCGCCGGTTTGTGGGCTTTCTGCATATCAAGGATTTTGACGTAGGGCGTACCAAATCGGATGAAGGTTTCATAGTTTGCCTGCAGGTTTTGCTCTTGGACATAGGAATCAAGGATGTTTTGCAGACGTTGCAGTTCATGATCCTGTTCCCTGAGCTCGATTTCTTCGGCTCNTTCCTGGTCCTTTTGCCGGAAAAAACCGCTTTCCATCATGTAGGAATCCCCGCCGTATTCAGGAACTTCATCGACATGCATGATCATCATTTTCGCATCATGCCACAGTGCCCATTCGTCTGCTTTTTGCAAAAGTTCCCTGCTGATATCTGTATAGTCAATCGGGACCAGAATTTTATTTTCCATTTCCTCGGATAAACCCTTATAGACCATGACCGGGGTATGTCCATGATGCAGGATATGGTCGGTATTGCTGCCCAGGAAAAGACGTTCGAGCACAGTATGGTCATGGGCAGCCATCAGGATCATCAACGGGTTCAATTCCTCCTCCATTTCGAGGATTTTGGGGTAGGGTTTCCCGACCCGGAAGAGGACTTCGTATTTACTCTTCACCTCACAGGAATGAATCGCTTTTTCAAAACGCTCTTCAAAAAGCGGTTTTTTTTCTTCGCCCCAACTGTAATTGGGGTTGATCACATGAAGGAAAGAGACCCTGCTTCCCAGGTGGGCGGCCCAGGCATCAGCCTCACGGATCATCTTTTCGCTGACTTCGGTGTTATCCAGAGGAACCAATAATGTTTTGTCCATAAACCCTCCTTTGAAAGGGGTTGGGGAAACCTCCCTTGAATTTCCATTGAAAGCGGGCCTTAATTCCATTACAAAGGGTTGTTTTCCAGGGAACAACTCGCAAATTTACCAAGGAATTCTGATCCAAAGCAGAAACAGGCCAATGAAAGAGATTCCTTCCATCGACTTGAATTTTGGCTCCGGACCGAGTGTTGAAAAAACAGAAGCCGTCAAAGGCATTCGTAGCCGCCTGCAGCGAAACCGGATTCTTTTCCATCGTCAACCATGGCCTATCGGAAGAGGTGCTGAATTCCTGCTGGCAGGATGCCCTGGATTTTTTCAATCTGCCTGAAGGGGAAAAATTAAAAACNGCCGTGCCCTACGCAGGGTATCCCTATGGGTTTGTGCCGATGGAACAGGAGACCCTTGCACACTCCAGGGGAGAAAAGGCAGCCCCGGACCTCAAGGAGAGTTTTTCAGTAGGCCCTGGGAATAAACCTTCAGCAGAGCTTTCTGAGGATGAAGCAAAATTTGTTTTTTCAGAAAATCGCTGGCCTTTGAAACCGGCTGGTTTTCAAGAGAACTGGGAGAATGCCTATCAGGCTTTGACCGAATGTGCCTCCCGTTTGATGGAGCTTTTTGCCCTGGCTCTGGATCTGCCGGAATCGTGGTTCGAACCCTATTTTCAACGTCCCATCAGTGCGATGCGTGCGAACCATTACCCGGTTGCGGAACATCCTCACCAGCCGGGACAATTCCGTGCTTCCGCCCACAGTGACTATGGAAGCCTGACCCTACTCCTTCAGGACAGAGGCGGGTCGGGTCTTGAAATCCTGAACCGCCAACAGCAATGGATTCCTATAAACTGCACCAATCCGGAAATTGTGGTCAACATTGGAGATTTGATGGAACGCTGGACCAATGGTCTCTGGGTTTCATCGCTTCANNGAGTCATCCTNCCCGAATCCCGGGAAGAAAGGATCAAACCGCGAATGTCGCTTGTTTTTTTCCAGCAGCCCGACTGGGATGCCCGGATCGAATGCCTGCCTTCCTGCCTCGGGACCAATGGAGCACAATACAAGACGGTGACTTCCGGGCGTTACCTGATGGAGCGATACCGCAGCACAGTGGTTTCCTGATGTTGCTGAATTGATTTTTTCTGACGTGTAGAAAACACTGAAAGAAGTGTTGCATTGACTCACATTTCTGCCTTGGAGAATCAGATGGAAACCAAAAGCCTTTCCCGACAGCGTGATTTCAGCTATTACATCAATCCCTACACCAACCTGAAGGCTAACGAAGCCAGCGGACCGCTGGTCATCGAACGGGGCGACGGAGTCTTTGTCTATGATGAAGACGGTAAGGAATACCTGGAAGGNATGTCCGGGCTCTGGTGTGTCTCCCTCGGGTTCAGCGAATCGAGGCTGATCCNGGCCGCGGANCAGCAAATGAAAACCCTGCCCTATTACCANAGTTTCACCGGCAAGGTTCCCGCGGTCACCCTTGAACTTTCGGAACGGCTGGTCGAAATGGCTCCCAAACCGATGAGCAAGGTGCTTTATGCTAATTCAGGTTCGGAATCCAATGATACCGCGGTCAAGGTCGCATGGTATTACCAGAACGCTTTGGGACGCCCAGACAAGAAAAAAATCATTTCCCGGCTGCGGGGATATCACGGCGTAACCATCACCTCCGGTTCACTCACCGGTATGGACTATGCCCATAAAGGCTTTGACCTTCCGCGTCCGCATGTGATTCATGCCGAAGCACCGCATTACTTTCGCGAGGCGCTTCCAGGAGAATCAGAAGAAGCCTTCACCGGAAGACTTGCCGACAGCCTGGAGCACCTGATTCTCAAGGAAAACCCGGACACCATTGCCGCCATGATCGCTGANCCGGTCCAGGGAGCAGGTGGGGTGATCATTCCTCCTGAAAAATATTTCCAGGCGATCCAGCCGATTCTTCGAAAATACCAGATCCTCTTGATCGCGGACGAAGTGATCTGTGGCTTCGGCCGAACCGGGGAGATGTTCGGTTCCACTCATTTTGACATCGAACCCGACATGATGGTGGTCGCAAAACAGCTTTCCTCAGGCTATCAGCCTATATCCGGATTGCTGATTTCAGATGCGGTNTACCAGGTGATGCGTGAACAAAGTGCNGGATACGGCATGTTCGGCCACGGTTATACCTACAGCGGGCATCCGGTACCTGCCGCCGTGGCTCTGGAAACGCTGAAAATATATGAAGAACGTAACCTGGTTCCGAGAGTCCGTGACCTGGCACCCCGTTTTTCCAAGGCTTTCCAAGAATTGGAGGAACATCCCATGATTGGAACTTCCCGAAGCCTCGGATTGATCGGTGCTCTCGAACTCGTTCGCGANAAAAAGAAAAAGGAGTTTTTTGATCCT
>FUFK010037216.1_pt1 | contig 13115 bp, 12 predicted proteins | sample 1021851 | NCBI WGS metagenome assembly FUFK01 (sample SAMEA51879418, study PRJEB19060) | metagenome | reverse complement strand
ATTGGTAATGCAAAAATAAAGCATGAGGCGTATATTGCTAAAATTCTGTAGAAACCATCTTGTTCTTTTTGAACTAGTGCATTAGTTAAATCTCTTGCAATAAAACCAATACCTGCATTTATACCATTTATCGCTAAAAGCATTAATACAATTATTCCCAATAAAATCCAGTGAGTCCATCTTTTTGCTTTTAGTTGATGCCTAAAACTGAAGAAACTTGACGAACCAATTACGAATAATGCAGAAAAGATTAATCCCCATTTCCCAGACCAAATTGTATTAAGAGTGCCAACAACACCTCCAAAATATTTGTCTAATANTTCTGGTTGAAAATTTTCTAATAAATTTATCAATCCNGTTAACAATACAAGAACTATTCCTCCTACGCAAAATAAAAGAGAAATCAAAAGCCAAATAAATTGTATGCCATTATTTTGATCAATGGGCAAGAAGAAAGGTTGCGATAATCGTCTTAACTTTTGTAATTGCAATATAATTTTGGATTTATTATTGACTGCTGTATTCATTACTTATCCAATATTTATAAATTCAATTATATCCCTCATGAAGTTTATTTACCAAAGCCAATAAATGAAAGTGCCCATTCTGGAAGATGGAGGTAGCTTAGTATGTTTGTGTCGAATTCATGTACTTTTGCTATTGATTTATCCAGTCCCCACCAAATTAAAAAAGGCAAATTTAATAAAATTTGTAGTTGCCATTTATAAGTTAATACTTTCCAAATTTTTGTCAGTGTAGTTTTTTGAGATTTATCTAAATTTTCCCAATTTTTAGAAATCATATTCAATAAATTATTGGAGTTTGAATTTAATGATTCAGGAGTATTCATTTTAACTTTTTATTTATTTATAGCTTACAAACACTTTTTCCGAGAGTTTTACCCCGGTGGCCATTTTAATTTTCTTCCAGATAAAAAATGAATGTGTAAATGAAAAACTGTTTGTCCAGATTCCTCACCAGTATTAATTACAGTTCTCCAATTATTTAAATTCTTAGATTTAGCGATTTTACTTCCTACATATAATAAATGCCCTAATAAGTCAGTATCTTTTTTTTCGCATTCATATAAACTTACTATTGGTTTTTTGGGGATCACTAGATAATGAATGGGAGCTTGCGCTTGGATATCATTAAATGCAATACATATATTATCTTCATAAAGCTTATCGCAGGGAATTTCTCCGTTGATTATTTTTTGAAATATTGTAGTTTCAGCCATTAAATTAATTTATAGAAATTACGTCTTTTTCGTTAAATCCTTCTTTAATAAGTTCTTTTTTTAAATCATCTTTTGACGTAACTCTATCAACGAATAATATTCCATTTAAGTGATCCATTTCGTGTTGNATACANCTNGCNAGNAGNCCATCTGCTTTCATTTTNCGTGGNCTNCCCATTTCATCTCTAAATTTTAATTTTATNGTTGATGGTCTNANNACNTTNAAATANACACCAGGTATACTNAAGCAGCCNTCTTCNTATGAATTAAGGGTTGTTCCANANNCTGTAATNTCTGGATTGATTAATATTAGAGGTTCTGCTGCTGCATCTTCAAAATTTATATCAATGACAAGAAGCTCTTTNTTGATNCCAATTTGAGGNGCAGCNAGTCCAATTCCTTTNGCTGCATACATGCTTTGAAGCATTTCTCTAGCAAGTTTTCTAATCGATTCGTCAACTTTAGTTATTCTTTTGGAATTTTGTCTTAATACATCATCACCAAGTTTATAAATNTCTAGAGATGGCTTACCTGGTTGTTCTTTTGCAATTTTTTCTGCGTTTCCATTTGTTCTTGACTTTTTTGCAAGTTGTGAAAAATGGTTTGCCACGTTAAAAAAAAGGTTTTTACTTAAGAGTTTAGCTATAAAAATACTAGCACTTTAATTTGCATTCTTTATAGTTTTTTTAAATGAGTAATGATGATCAGTTAAAAGTTAGGCAAACTGTATCTAAAAAAAAATCTTTTAANGAATTAACTATTGTTAGGNATATCATTTTTTGGNTTGATNTTGTTGGTGAAGNTCAAAATGAAAATGCTATTTTTGCAAGACCATTTAATGAAAAAGAGGCNTTTCCNCAGAAATTAACAAGTAAAAAATATAATATTAAAAATAACTTTCATGGATATGGTGGTAAATCTTATAAATGTATATATTTAAAAAATAATTTTTATTTGATATGGATAGATCAGATTACCAACGCAGTATGGTTTCAAATTTTTAAAGAGGTAGCATCAAATTATAGAAGTCAAAAAAGATATCTCGATTCAGTTCAAGAACCGAGACAACTATCTAAATCAATTGTTGGAAATTTCGATTCTTCATTTGTTATTTCTCACAAAAATTTTTTGTATGGTATTTGTGAAATAAATAATAGAGATTACTTATTTTCTTTAAACTTAAAAAAAACTAAACAAGATATTCACCGAATAAAAAAATTTAAAAATTTTGCTGGAGAATTATCTTCTAATACTTCTATTAGCTTAATTTCTTGGGTCGAGTGGGATTCACCATACATGCCCTGGGAGAAAAATGATCTTTGTTTTGCTCAAATTGACTTAGATGGAGAGATAACAAAAATAAAAAAATTCTCAGATAATCTGATTAATGCCAAAAAAAACGTTTCTTTTTTTCAACCTTATTGGATAAGTGAAACTCTTTTGGTATGTTCTGAAGATAGTTCTGGATGGTGGAACTTATTGTTTTTAGATGCCAGTAAAATTGAGAATATTTTTATTAAAAAAAGAGTAGAGAGAAATTTTGTTGAATATGGAGTACCTCAGTGGGTCTCAGGTATAACATTTTTTTCAGGGGATATAAAAAATTTATTTTGTTTAGCAAAAAAAGAAAATAATTTTGTAGTTGAACAATATAAAGATCTTCAATTCGTTAAAGAATTTTCTACTCCTTTTACCTCAATAAGTGATTTTAGTGTTTTTCGAAATAATGTTCTTTTAAAAGGATATGGATCTGATTTTCTTGGAAATTTACTTGAAATTGATTGTAAAAAGGAAGTTTTATTAAATGTTTTTGAGGAAATAAATGCTGAATACATAAAAGTTTGTTCAAAACCTGAATCTTTTTGGTTTAAAGGTTTTGAAGATAAATCTACTCATTCTTTTTTATATAGGCCGCTTGTTGAAAAATTTAGAAAACCACCGCTTTTTGTTAGAGCTCATAGTGGACCAACTTCATTTTTTGATGGATCATATAATTCTGAAGTTCAACATTGGACGTCGAAGGGATTTCTCGTTGCTGAAGTAAATTACGGAGGATCATCAGGATTTGGTAAGGCATATAGAGATAGATTGCATAATAAATGGGGTATTGTTGATTCTTATGATTGCAAAGCACTAGCTCTTGAATTAATCAAATCAGATCTAGTTGATAGTGAGAAAGTGGTAATTTTCGGTAATAGTGCTGGTGGGTTGACTGCTCTGAATTGTTTATTATATGGTTCTATATTTACAGCTGCAATTTGTAAATATCCTGTTATTGATTTGAAGGATATGCATTACAACACGCATAGGTTTGAAAAAGATTATTTAAATTCTTTGGTAGGAAATTATGAACAAAATTATGATAATTATATAAATAGATCACCAATAAATCACATTAACAAAATAAAAAAACCTATCTTATTATTTCATGGAAAAAAAGATACAGTTATTTCGTATAAACAAACTTTAAAAATTCAAGAAATTTTGATTCAGAATAATAAATATTCAGAAGTTATTTTTTTTGAAAATGAAGGGCATGGGTTTAAAAATATTGAAAATAAAGAAGTCGTCATGCAAAAATCTCAGGAATTTTTAAAAAATGCTTTGAATATTTAAGAATTGATTTTTAGAAAATCAATAGTATCTTTTAATTTTTCTATAAATATATCAATTTCTTCCTTATTTGTTGTGAAATTCATGCTAATTCTAGCCGTTGATTTAATTCCAATANATCTGTGAAGAGGTTGGCAGCAATGATGCCCACTTCTGATGCAAATTCCTTTTGAATCAAGAATTTCAGCAATATCGTTTGAATGTATATTTTTTATATAAAAGGTGGCAAGTGATGCTCTGTCTGGATCTATCTCAGGCGATGGACCTATAATCTCAATATTTTCGATCTGATTTAATTTTTTAAATAAATATTTAGTAATATTTTTTTCATATTCATGAATTTCGTTCAATCCAATAGTGTTTATATAGTTAATTGCTTCTGCTAGACCTATTGCTTCTGCAATGGCTGGAGTTCCAGCTTCAAATTTATGTGGTAGATCTGCCCAAGTACTTGTCTCTTCAAAAACATCTTGAATCATTTCGCCACCTCCAAAGAGAGGAGGAATTTTTTCTAGGATTTCTTTTCTTGACCAGAGGAAACCAATGCCTGTAGGACCGCAAAGTTTATGTCCTGATCCCGCTAAAAAATCAATATCAAGATCACTCACATCCAGTTTTTGATGCGCCAAACTTTGACATGCGTCTATTAATACTAAAGATCCTTTTTGTTTAGCTAATTTAGTTATCTCTTTGATTGGATTACAGCAACCTAGAGTATTACTNACATGTACGAGGCTAACAAGCTTNGTTCTAGATGTTAGTTTTGATTTAAAATCGTNTATATCTAATTTCCCATCTTTATCTATACCTATAAATTTTAATTTGCATTTATTTTTTGCTGCAACCATTTGCCATGGAACAATATTGCTATGATGCTCCATTATTGATAAGAGAATTTCATCGTTTTCTTTTAATGAATATTCGCCCCATGATCTAGCTACTAGATTGATTGCTTCAGTAGCATTTCTTGTGAAAATAATTTCTTTTGCTGAATTCGCTTTTATATATTTGCTAATTAAATATCTTGCATTTTCAAATTCTTCTGTTGCTTTAGCACTTAATTGATGNGCGCCTCTATGTACATTGGCATTAAAGTTTCTNTANTATTCATCAATTTTTTTTAAGACTTGTATTGGTTTTTGAGTGGTTGCAGCATGGTCTAAATAAATNATTTGCTCATTACTTTTTAAGTTCTTATTTAAAAGAGGAAAGTCTTTCTTAGTTATTTCAGGAAAATTTTGAATNGTTTCCATTAATTCTCATTTAAAAGTTTATCAAGCAAATCCCATCTATCTTTTGAAACGGGAATAAATGAAATTATTTCTTGAAAGTANGAACTTAATTGTAGTTTANTTGCTTCTGGTAATGTGATCCCTCTTGTTCGCATATAAAAAAGTTCTTCTTCATTNAGTTGCGAAATTGTGGCTCCATGTTTGCATTTNACATCATCAGCAATTATTTCTAATTGAGGTTTGGTATCTATTTGTGCGAGATTTGATAAAAGTAAATTTCTACTTAATTGGGAAGCATCGGTTTTCTGGGCAATTTTTGGAACTATTATTGAACCTTCAAATATTGCATGTGATTTATCGTCAGCAAGTGATTTGTTGATTTGATCAAGAAATCCATTTGGACCATTAAAGTCTATTTTTGTATAAGTAGAAATTTGTTCATCTTTTTTGGTTATTTGCATACCTTTGATATTGGTTTTAGCGTTTCCTGCAGATTGTTTCACACTAATTTCAAATCTTGCATAATTGAATTTGAAATGTAAGGAACCTAAGTTGTATTCGCTATTTTTTTGTTGAATTACATTGAGAGAATTTAGTAAATTTGATCTGGTTTCACCGTAAGAAACAACACCATGATTTACGGAACTATTTTCTTCTAATAAAAAAAATGTTGACTGAGATAATGAGGAATTTTCTTTGCCAAGATTTACCTGTAACAATTCAATATTGCAATTCTTTTCCAAAAATATTACGAGGGTTTTTGCGTTTAAAGAATTACTTGATGCATGACTAAAAACTTCAATAGGAGGGATTTTTGATCCATTTATTTTTAATCCCAAGAAATTCTTTGTAGAACTTAAAGACAGATTAAGTAGGTCACTCCAATTTTCGTTTTGATCAAAACAAGCTATCTGCTCTTTGATATATTTATTTATTTCATCCTCACTTAATTGCTGTATTGAATAATTTTCATTTATTAATTTAATTTGGCAAGTCTCACCAATTATTAATCGAATAGAATTCTGAGAATTTTCTGGAAAGGGTATATCAAATTTCGAATTTTTTTCATTTACAGAGAAGTTTAAAAAGTTTGAAAATTTTGATTTATTTGAAAGTCTCCATAATTCGCTTTTAGGATTGGGTAGGGGACTTGATTTTAATTTATGAAGACAGATTTTTTGTATTTCTGTTTGTTTGTCAATTAATTTATTAGTTTTTATTTTCTCAATAATTTCCATTTTTTTAAGTCTCTTTTACAAAATTATCAGTCCATTCATAACCTTTTTTTTCCAGCTCTAAAGCAAGATCACTGCCACCAGTTTTTATGATTTGTCCGTCTGCCATAACGTGTACATAATTTGGTTCAATTTCATCAAGTAATCTTTGGTAGTGCGTAATTAATATAATTCCAATTTGTGCATTCGATATTTTTTTAATCCCTGATGCGACTATTCTAAGAGCATCAATATCTAGTCCAGAATCGGTCTCATCTAATATTGCTATCTTGGGNTCAAGTAAAGCCATTTGGAGAATTTCATTTCTTTTCTTTTCACCTCCAGAAAATCCTTGATTTACACTCCTTGATAGAAATGCATGATCCATTTTCACAAGTTCTAACTTTTCTTTAACTAATTCCTCAAAATCAAAAGTATCTAATTCTTCTTTGTTAAGGAATTTTCTTCTAGCATTCGTTGAAACTCTAAGAAACTCAAGATTACTAACTCCTGGAATTTCTATTGGATATTGGAAACCAAGGAAAATTCCTGATTGAGATCTCTCTTCAGGTTCTAAAGAGTTGATATTTTCACCTGAAAATTTAATGTCGCCATTTGTAATATTATACGAAGGGTGTCCTGCAATGATTTTGGAAAGAGTACTTTTGCCACATCCATTTCTTCCCATAATGGCATGGATTTCTCCAGGATAGACAGTAAGTGATACCCCCTTCAAAATTGGGAGATTATCAGTAGATGCAAAGAGATTTTCAATTTCTAAGATAGGATCTGATTCTTTCATTTTACTTTGCATATCAGTTTAGAAATTGATTGATTAACCTACTGATCCCTCGAGTTTAAGTGCTAGTAACTTATCAGCTTCAGCAGCAAATTCCATAGGTAGTTGATTAAACACATCTCTGCAGAAACCACTGACCATCATAGAAACTGCCTCTTCAAATTCTATACCTCTGCTTTGGAGATAAAAAAGTTGATCTTCAGAGATTCTACATGTGCTTGCTTCATGCTCAATTTCAGAATTCGATTGTTGAGATTTGATATAAGGGAATGTATTTGCAGAAGCTTGATCCCCTATTAACATTGAATCACATTGACTGTAATTTCTTGATCCTGTAGCTTTTCTTCCCATTTTGACAAGGCCTCTGTAGCTATTAATTGAATTACCTGCACTTATACCTTTACTAACAATAGTTGATTTGGTTTTGGGGCCAATATGGATCATTTTTGTGCCGGTATCTGCTTGCTGAAGATTATTGGTGAGTGCTACTGAATAAAATTCCCCTATAGATTCCTCCCCTAAAAGGAGACAGCTAGGATATTTCCATGTAATTGAAGACCCTGTTTCAACTTGAGACCAACTAATTTTACTTCTCTTACCTAAACATTTTCCTCTCTTAGTGACAAAATTAAAAATTCCGCCAACACCTTCTTCATCACCAGCATACCAATTTTGAACTGTTGAATATTTAATTGAGGCATCGTCTAGGGCTATGAGTTCTACAACTGCAGCATGTAAGGTATTTGTATCAAACATTGGCGCTGTACAGCCTTCTAGATAACTTACAGAACTAGATTCTTCAGCAATGATTAGCGTTCTCTCGAATTGTCCAGTATCTCCACTATTAATTCTGAAGTATGAGGATAAGTCCATAGGACATTTAACACCTTTTGGGATATANACAAAAGAACCATCACTAAAAACAGCAGAATTTAGTGCTGCAAAATAATTATCACTAGCAGGAACTACTGNACCTAAATATTTCTCAATTAAGTCAGAGTGATTTTTTACTGCTTCACTGATTGAGCAAAATATAACNCCATGTTTAGCCAGTTCCTCTCTAAATGTTGTAGCTATAGAAACACTATCAAAGACTGCATCTACTGCTACATTTGTGAGTTTTTTCTGCTCAGTAAGAGGTATTCCCAATTTGTCGAAAGTCTCAAGAAGTTTGGGATCAACTTCATCTAAACTAGAAATTTTCTCTTTTTGTTTGGGAGCAGAATAATAAATAATATCTTGATAATCGATTTGTTTGTATCCCAATCCTGCCCAATCAGGTTCNTCCATCTTTTGCCATTTTTTAAAAGCTTTTAATCTAAAATCNAGTAGGTATTTTGGCTCTTCTTTTTTTTGTGAAATAAGTCTAATTATATCTTCATTCAACCCCTTTGAAATTTTTTCAGTTTCAATATCCGTAACGAAACCATACTTGTAAGGCTCCTTTACTACATCTTTAACTAAATTTTCGTTAACCATGTTTTCCAAAAATAACCCATTACAATCAGTTTTATATACTCTAACGAAAGATGTCCCCAATATTGAGTTTTTTTCCTTTATTAAAACTAAAAATTAATGTCTAATAATCCTGATCCCTTGTCAAACCCTTTAAACATTCAAACAATTAAGGAAATTGATAATNTAGACTTACCAATAATNCAGAAACATCATGTAAGAATACTTGCTCATTGCCTCCAGATTTTAAAAATTATAAATATAGATAATAGTTTTGAATATCAAAATAAAAATCCCTTGAGAGAATGGTGCGATAACCAATCCAAAAAATTTGATGATAAAAAATTTAGTGATCTTTTTTATTATCAATTAGAGTCTACTTCAAAAAAATTAAGTACTTTTTCAAAAAAAATAGGTAAAAATATTAATGATTTAGAGATTGATGATCTAGTACTTCTGGTTGAACAAAGCTAGAGCACCTTCAAAATGATCCCGAAGAAAAAATATATTTTTGTTGAGTCGTTAACAAATTTAGGTAATAAAATTTAAAAAAAAAGAAAATTAATTTACATTTAAAAAAAACCTGAAAATTAATTAATTGTATTGATACCAATTGTTTTGGCGATAAATTTTTATTTTGAGAATTTTTTAGTAGTCAGAGGATCCTGACGACAGGGCAAAAAGACACACAATTTACAAAAAAAAAGAACATACTGATCCCAAACAAAAACGGAGATTTTAAAGTGCCTGAAGGGATCATGAATAAAGATCAATTACTCTCACTTACCCTCAGACAATTACGTCAAGAAGCAAGTAAATTATCAGTACCGCTTTACAGTCGTAAAACAAAGGCTGTATTAGTTGACTTAATACTTAAATACCAAGAAAAATCCTCTAAGAAAATAAATATCAGCTCACCAGAGCCAAAATTTGAAGAAACTATTGATTCCAATACTCCAAATATCACTGAAGAAGTCAAAACAAAAGTAGTATTTCTACCTCGAGATCCAGATTGGGCTTATGTTTTCTGGCAAATTTCTGATGCTGATCGAGAAAAAGCACAATCCTTGGGCGCGAATAAATTATGTTTACGATTATTCGATGCATCTGGTTCTGAAGGAACCAACTTTAATCAAGGAACACTAAGAGAGATAGCTGTTGATAGTTATAGTACTGAGTGGTACTTACCTATTCCACTTGCAGATAGGGACTATAAAGTCGAATTAGGTTATAAATACGGTTTTAACTGGATGTCATTGGCATTCTCTTCCGTAAGTCATGTTCCTGGGTCTCATCCCTCTGAACAAATTCTAGATAAATTTGTACCTTTTAATTTGGATTCTACCGCTGAGTCAATCCCAGATATATCAAACCCTGATCTTTCAGAACAAAATGGTATGCATGAAAGGTTATATCAAGCAGCAACTAACATTCCTTTCAGAAGAAAAGTTGGTTCTGAAGAATTTATGGAAAACGTAAATTCAACAAATCTCAATGATAATCTCACAGATTCAGGAGCTGGTAAGTGGTCATCAGGTTTAAACGATTCGGGAAGTGGAATTGTTAAAAATAGGTCTTTTTGGTTAGTTGCTGATGCTGAATTAATTGTTTACGGAGCTACAGAACCTTCTGCAAAACTCACAATAGGTGGAGAAGATGTACCTCTTGCAGCTGATGGTACTTTTAAAATTCAAGTTCCATTCAGAGACGGGACTCAAAAATATGATATTAAAGCTGTTGATGTATCTGGTGAGCAAGAAAAAAGTATATCAATGAAATTCGAAAGAACTACACCACTTGACGATACTAATGAAAAAGATAATGCTGAGACAGAATGGTTTTAATTAAATACAAGTAATGCTGAAAAAATTTATAGCTTTTACTCCCTTGTTTGGAGCATTAACATTTCCACTAATAGTTCCAATTACAATTTCTAAATTTGGTGTTAACTATGGAATTATTAGTGCATTATTAATTTCCTCATTATGGTTTATCGCTATGTTAAGAACTTCCGAAATGCCTCATTAATTTAGTTAGATTTTTGGAAGTTTCTTGAAAATATGAATCAATTTAATGTAATCAATATAAATTCTCCTTTTTTAGATCAAAAACCAGGAACCTCTGGTTTAAGAAAAAGTACATTAAAGTTTCAGGAAGAACATTATCTAGAAATTTTTATTGAAGCAATTTTACAATCATTGGAAGATTTAAAAGGATCAACATTAGTAGTTGGTGGTGATGGAAGATATGGTAATTTTGAAGCAATACAAAAGATTGTTCAAATATGTGTTGCTCATAAAGTTCAAAAGGTTATTGTTCCAAAATACGGTTTATTATCTACACCTGCTACATCACATTTAATTAGAAAAGAAAAAGCAATTGGTGGAATTATTCTTTCTGCAAGCCATAATCCTGGTGGGATTGATGGCGACTTTGGAGTGAAATTGAATATCTCTAATGGTGGCCCAGCTCCTGAGATAATTACTAATAAGATTTTCAAGGCNTCACAATTACTAACNANTTATAAAATTTGNAANATTCAATTACCTGATTTNAGTGAATATGGAACTTATTCTTACGGTGAAACTACCTTAGAAATTATTGATGGATTAAAAGATTATTCTAATTTGATGGAGAAAATTTTTGACTTTGATCAAATTAGTGATTTTTTAAAAAAAGACTTNTCGTTAATCTTTGATGCAATGAATGCGGTTACAGGCCCATATGCAAAAAATATTTTTGTTGAAAAAATGGGTCTTGCACATGATTGTGTCATGAATGGTAANCCGTTANAAGATTTTGGAGGTTTACATCCTGATCCTAATCTTACNTATGCATCCCANTTNGCNGATTTGTTATTAAATAAAAAATCTTATAGTTTTGGTGCTGCNTGCGATGGAGATGGAGATAGGAATATGATTTTAGGAAGTGGATGTTTTGTAAATCCTAGTGATAGCCTAGCAGTTATCACTGCTAACACCAAAAGTGTCCCTGGTTATAAAGATGGCATTACAGGTGTGGCACGATCAATGCCAACAAGCTCTGCTGTTGATAATGTTGCTCGAGCATTAAACATACCCTGTTTCGAGACACCTACTGGTTGGAAGTTTTTTGGAAATCTTTTAGACTCTAATTTAATTACTTTATGTGGAGAAGAAAGTTTTGGAACAGGTAGCAACCATGTGAGAGAGAAAGATGGATTATGGGCAGTTTTGTATTGGCTACAAGTTTTAGCTGATAAAAAATGTTCGGTAAGTGATTTGATGCAGAATCATTGGAAAAAATTTGGTAGGAATTATTATTCAAGACATGATTATGAGGCAATTCCTTCAAATATTGCTAATCAAATTTTTGGCAATCTTACTTCTATGCTAGAAAATTTAAAAGGAACTAGTTTTGCTGGTCATTTAGTTCAAGTTGCGGATAACTTTTCATATTTAGATCCCGTTGATAATTCCATAAGTGAAAATCAAGGTTTAAGATTGGTGCTTGATGATAATTCTCGAGTAATTGTGCGCCTTTCTGGAACTGGTACTAAGGGTGCAACATTAAGACTTTACTTTGAGAAATTTTTCCATCCTCACCAGAATCTTTCGTTAAATCCTCAAGTTGCTTTGAAACCTCTAATAAATGATTTAGATGTTTTATTAAANATTTCAAAACTTACTCAAATGGAAACTCCTACNGTAATTACATAGAATTGAAAGTAATGATTTTTTGATTTTATTNATATGNATTCAGAAAATTTATTTANTAATTATTCTCAANTAGAAAATAATGCACCTTTGGCAGATAAATTAAGACCAAAGAATTTGGAAGATTTTTTTGGTCAACAACCAATCCTGAATGAGAATTCGCTTTTAAGAANTGCAATATTAAACGATAAGATTAGTAATTTTATTTTTTCTGGCCCTCCTGGTGTTGGAAAAACTACTCTAATTGAAATTATTTCTTTTAATACGCGGTCAAAATTAATTAAGTTAAATGCAGTATTATCAAGTGTTAAAGAATTAAGAAATGAAATCGCTAATGCAAAAGATAGATTAATAAATTCAAAAAGAAAAACAATTTTATTTATCGATGAGGTTCATAGATTTACATCAGTTCAGCAAGATGCTTTATTACCTTCAATAGAAAATGGAACTATAACTTTTATTGGTGCTACAACTGAAAACCCTTTNTTTGCTGTTAATAAAGCGCTTGTTAGCAGGTCTCGTATTTTTACATTACTTCCTTTGGCAGAAAATGATTTGCAGAAAATAATACAAAAAGTCATAACTCACTATTTAAAACAAAAAGATTCAAAAAAGGTTTATTTAACTCAAGATGCAATAAGTCATTTAATTAAATTTTCTGGTGGTGATGCAAGAACATTAATCAATGCGCTAGAGATGGCTATAGAAACAACTNCTGAAAATGATGCTNAAGAAATCAACATTAATCTCTCAATAGCAGAGGATGCAATTCAAAAGAAAAATATTGTTTACGATAAAAATGGTCAAAATCATTACGATGTAATAAGTGCCTTTATCAAGTCCATAAGAGGTTCTGATCCAGATGCA
>FUFK010049645.1_pt1 | contig 13116 bp, 10 predicted proteins | sample 1021851 | NCBI WGS metagenome assembly FUFK01 (sample SAMEA51879418, study PRJEB19060) | metagenome | reverse complement strand
TCTTTTATATCTACAAACATATTTTATAACATTTCCTTGAAAAAAGGAAAGGTCGTTTTTAGAAATAAATTCATAAGGTTGAATTGGAAATTTAGTGTAGTGATTCCCCCCTACCTGAGTATATTGTGGAAACGCTTCATCTAATATATTTTTATCTGTCATATTGGATACACCTTTCTTGTTTTGTTTTTTAGTTTAAATAAATAGAGATTGTTTTTTGCACGTGTGTATGCAACATACCAAACTCTATGTTCTTCATCTGCTTTATCACTGCTTTGATTCATTGCTTTGATTATCTTGTTGCCAAGATCTGTACAGAGAATTACGTTGTCTTGTTCACCGCCTTTAATGGCGTGAATTGTAGAAGTCCATATTCTTNCNTCTCCNTCTAAGTTTTCTTTNTTTTCAAATAGACGTACTAAATATTCTTTTTGTTCTTGNTCATCTTTATCTGCNAANACAAATGCATTAAACCAGTTTTCATTTTTNNTCCATNTAANATTTCCAGTATATGTTTTAATNTCTTTTATTTGTTCTTCTGTTAGCTCTTCTCCTTTACGCCAACGTTCNTAGTTCTTCACTGCTTTATACAAAGAAACTGTAATNCTTTTTCCATTATTACTTTCATANTANAAACCTTTTTCAAAAAGTATTTCNTGTATNTTTAATAATTTTGANACTGTTCTTGCAAGNATNAACCATTTACCTTTTGATAAATCTATTTCATCTAAATTATATATNTCTTCACAAACACCTTCATGATNTCNAGGATANTATTTTTTATNTTTTTTAATTCCAGATATATTTCCAATNGCAATCATNGATTGTTCTTGTATNNTTTTAGANATTCTTTTNGAATAAATTAAAACTTTTTCTTTTGCAGGTTCTTTTATAAATCTACCTACATCNGCTCCNGCCCATGCAAAGATAGCTTGATCATCATCACCTGCAAGATACATATCTTTAGTTTTANTTTTTAAAATATCAAATAGTTTCCATTGTAATGGTGATAAGTCNTGAGCNTCATCTATAAATATAACATCAAACTCTGGAATTTTTTCTGGTTCTTTTGTTAATTTATCTATCATGTCGTTGAATTCAAATATTTGTTTTTTATTTTTGTAGTTAATTAAATTTTTATTTATGTGATCTAGTGTTATCCAATTAACATCTTTTGGATCATGTTCTTCTAAATTAAATTCATCTTTAAGATCTATACATTTATTAAATGCTCTTTGTATGATTTGAAAGTATGGATTTTCAAAACCTAAATAAAAAGATTCATCTTTGTTGTACCTGTCGTAAAACTTTACCTGTAAGTTTAATTCTCTACCAAGTTCTTCATAATGATAAGGTTGCATNACATCTTCTTGAACCATATTTAAACANTCAAATGCAAGTGAATGAAGTGTNTTAAAATATTTTAATTTTTTATTNTCAAAAGGCATTCTACCTTTTGCTTCATCNGCAGCTTTTTTNGTAAATGCAAAATAACCTATNCGGTGTAAAGGTATGTTATATTTTCTAACNTATGCTCTTGCTCTNTTAATCAATCTATATGTNTTACCTGTTCCAGGTGGACCATANTATTTATACAACATTATCTTCNCTNTCTATTTCAATTGTTTCNTCTACCTCTTCTGGTTTNTCAAAAAGAAATAAAGGAATNCTAGCTACTCTTATNGNTTTAAATGGTTTGNCNTTATCATCTTTACCTGGATATCTTTTNTGANGACCAAANAATACTCTTTTTTCTTCNTCNTCATCCTCATGATTATANAANTGTCTTTCAATCATGTAAGATGTTTTNTGTGGTTCNTANTTCCACTCTTCATTTTTTAATTTGTCATAAAATTTATCAAATACAAACCATGCAAANTTATCGTCAACNNANGGTCTACCACTTGCAAAAGACATAAAGCTTGTTGCCTGAGCCCCGTATATNTGTTTCTCTAATAGTTTCTTNAATACTTCTANNGGACTTGTNCCNGCTGCAGGTTCTATTATTTCTATTTTATCTTTACCACTTATTGATTTTAAAATTAAATCAAACTGTTCTTGTTTTATTGGTGGTGCTACAATCAAAGCTTGTTCAAACAATACTGTTTTAAATTCATGNACNTGAGTTANTTTATATGTNTTTTTTAAATGTAGCTGCATATTNTCTCTTTCATCAGGATGNTCTACNGTNACTCTCCANTCTGGATTTGGTTGTAAATTTATTTTTTGTAAATTACTTAANGTTGGNTANTTTTCTTTTTCACCAGATAAAACACCNTACTTTCTTTTAGTGCANAAAGCTTTCATACAATTTGGTTCTAGNAATGGATCACTACAAGTANAACCTTTNTTNTGNTTTTCCCAACTTTTNATTTTTGATTTNATATGATCGTCTGTCCANTGTTCATCAAATGTAAAATANTTTCTACCTGCTTGTACAATCATTTTTTGCCAAGTATCTGGATATTTCTTTTTAGCAAACACCATATAATTATATAAGAATCTATCTCTACCATCTGTAAAAGTCATTTGTTCTTTAGTTAGTTTTTGTAGACATGGTGGACCATCTTCAAATTCTTCACCGCCACCTTTTAATTCTGCGTAAATTAAATCTTCTTTTATCTTTTTAAAATTTTTTGGATCTACAGTATTTAACATTATTGTTTTTACAAATCTTTCAAAAGGCATTGTTGTTCCATCAACATCTAATGCTTTTCTATCATTACCGTTGTAAGGTAGATTTATAAAATTACCATTTGATACTGTACCATCACTTGATATTAGTTGTGTTTGTTTTGGAAATATTTCTGTTGCTGCTGGTAATTTAAAAACAAATAATAAATCTTCTAAAAAATTTCTTATCTCTTTTGCTTTAACCCACCTAGTGGTGAATACATATAAATGTAATCCACCACTTTTGGATAGGACAGGTATNATTGGCAGGTCTTTATCNTGGATGACATCAAGATAAAACTTTNTATCAATAGGNTATTTNTCTACATCTATNGCACCAAACCTTGCCATACCATCGTCNGTACAAGGTTGTATGCCTATTGATTTAATTCCTTTTATGTGATCTTCGTAGTCTTGATCGGTAACGGGAGTCTTAGCCCATTCATGTTTCCATTTCTTTTTGCCTGTTACTTCGTCGATGTGTCCATCATCGACTTTACAGACACCATAACTTCTTTGTAATCCTGTAAAATATTCTATGTACTCTTTCATATGTCATCCTGTTTTGTGAGGACAGCTTCAGTCTCCCTCTGCTGTCCTCTGTAGCTACTATTGTTTCGTCAAACAATTAGATAATTTCTTCTTTTTTAGTTTCATTACCTTTATCGTATTCAGGTTTTGTAGCACCTGACGATACTTGTTTATGAAACTCTTGACCCATCATATAGATAGCAGCTTCCTTCTCATTAGAGACATCTAGCATTTTAACTAAAGATGGTTTGTAGACGTGCCAAGTTTTATCTCCAGCACTTTTTTCTGCAGTTTGTAATTTAAACATTGCAGAGTATGCTGCCGGTTGGAAAGAACCTTTATCATCTGTCATTCTAAGATTAGAAATAAGATCATTTAGTTTTCTTGCCGGTGTAAGATTCGACGATCTCATTGTGATCACCGCTTTTCTTGGCGCACCATCTACCATTACAATTACAAAGAAGTACATAGTTTTCTCAATATAGTTACCATTTTGTAATCTATATTTGATACCACGCATTTCTTCTTTTGCACTAGCAGGTGGAGTTAAATGTGTTCCAACAGGTGCTGAAGGACTATCTCCCATCTCTTGCCACTCTGGCCATCTAGTCTGTGTATGTGCTACAATGACATCGATACCTTTTTCGCCGTCCATAGGTTGTCCAAAACTATTGGAATATATCATACCAGGTTCAGCTCCTTGTACATGCTTTGCACTTCTAGAGTTACACTCTGGTGATAGTTGATGTAAGATTTTCAGAATCGGTGTTGATACGTCATCTGATTTGATTTCCTCTGCACCTTTACCAGAATCGGCTCTAAGGTTTACAGCGGCTAGTGCACCTGCACTATTCTTTTTTACGACTTGTTTGTCCATACTATTTACTCCTTTATTGGTTTAGTATTTTAGTTGTTTATTTTTTATTAGTTACACTAGTTCTTTTACCTTCTAGTGTATTAAACAGATCAGCAGGAACTTCTTTGCCATTTGCTTTCCATTCCTTCATCACTGCTGAGAGTCGAGCGTGGTGAACCTTCTCTTGTTGAGTTGGCTCATAGCCACGCTCCCTCGCAAGGCTAGCGTATTCGACAGCCTTGTTATCTTCGCCTTGGCCAAATGTTACTGTAATATTATTATCTACAATATCACCTAAGCCATTGTCTCGAAGCCATTTAATACCTTCATCCTTTTTGTCTGCTTTGAATGAGGCAAAAAACCTATCACCTACAGATAGTTCAGAACCATCTTTTAGTTTTACAGTTTTTAAATTTTGTTTGTCCATAATTTCTGGAATTACAAATTCAGAAATATATTTTTCTTGAGCTTTAAACTCTTTTAGTTTTTGTTCTGTAGCTAATACTTGTGCGCTAACAGTTTTAAATTGTTCTATTGCTTCTGATAATTCATTGACATCAACGTTATCAGTTTGATCAGGTGCATCCTGTCTTAAATTTATATTCATAATTTTACCTTTCGTAAAATGTATATATAGGATAATTCTAGTTTGTCAACTAGTTCTGGAAAATATTTATTTCTATTGGGTAGTATGTTTTTTCCTGTCTGTCCCATTTTAACAATTTATATTTGCCGTTAGTCATATCAGAAACTATTGAACATGTCACGCCAATAATCGCTGGATCACCAGACAACAATAAATAATCGTCTTCTGTAAAATTTTTTAATTTATCTCTTATCTGAAAAATTAAAGGACCAGGTGAAAAAATCATTTGAGCTCTTGCAGGAAGCATGACCGTAATCTCGCCATATTTTTGTGCACCCATTATATTATATTTGGGTTGACCGGTTTCTCTATCGACAGGTATGTCCTGGACTAAATACACTTTGGGCATTGACTTTTTCCTTTTGTAATAATATATACACTTTTAGAAAGAAAAAGCAAATTATGAACTATAAATTTAAAACTAAGCCATACGTACATCAATTAGATGCATTAGAGGCATCATGGGATAAAGAAAATTTTGCGTACTTCATGGAAATGGGTACAGGTAAATCAAAAGTTTTATTAGATAACGCAGCTATTTTATATGATAAAGGTCTAATAAATGGTCTGTTATTAATTGCTCCCAAAGGTGTGTATAAGAACTGGTATGATTCAGAAATACCTACACACCTTCCAGACCATATAAGTAAAAAAATTGTGTTATGGAAAACGTCTGACAAATCTAAAAAACAACAAGATATTTTAAATACATTATTTAAATCAGAAACAGATTTACATATTTTAATAATGAATGTTGAAGCATTTTCATCTGGTAATGGAACACAGTTTGCTAAAAAATTTTTATCATGTCACAAATCAATGATTGCAATTGATGAGTCAACTACAATCAAAACACCTACATCAAATAGAACTAAAAATATTTTATCTCTTAGAAAAGATTGTAAATATAGAAGAATATTAACAGGTTCTCCTGTAACTAAATCACCTTTAGATTTATTTAGTCAATGCCAGTTTTTAGATCCCTGGCTATTAGATCATCAATCGTATTACACATTTCGTGCTAGATATTCTATCTGTAAAAAGATTCAAGTAAATGGTCGTCAAGTAGAGATAGTTGTAGGTTATAGAAATCTTGGAGAGTTATCAGAAAAAATAAAACCTTTTTCAAGAAGAATATTAAAAACAGATTGTTTAGATCTACCTTCTAAATCTTATGTCAAGCATTATGTTGAACTTACAAAAGAGCAAAAGAAAGTTTATCAACAAATGAAAAAAGAAGCAATAGCTTTCCTTGATGGTAAGATGCAATCATCAGCTACAGTCATGACTCAATTAATGAGACTACATCAAATAACTTGTGGACATTTTACTGCAGATGATGGTACGATAAAAGATTTGCCTTGTAGTAGACTCGCCGAACTAATGAGTATATTAGAAAATGTTGAAGGTAAAAGTATTATCTGGTCTCACTATACTCATGATGTAAGAAGAATCATTGCAGAGATTAAAAGAGTCTATGGTGAAGATGCAGTTGTAGATTATTATGGTGCAACAGATACTGATGCTAGATCTAAAAATATAAAAAAATTTCAAACAGATCCTAACTGTAGATTTTTTGTAGGTACCACACATACAGGTGGTTATGGTATTACATTAACTGCTGGTAGTAATATGATTTATTTTTCAAATGGTTATGATTTAGAAAAAAGACAACAATCAGAAGCACGTATTGATCGTATAGGTCAAACACAAAAAATGACTTACATAGATATAATGAGTCAAGACACAATTGATGAAAGAATTGTAAAAGCTTTACGTAATAAAGTTAATATTGCTAATACAATTATGGATGAAGACTTTAGAGAGTGGATCTAAAACCACCCTTTATCAAATAACATCTCCAATAATAAAAGTGCAACAGCCCCCACTGTTGCTAACAATGCCCAATAGATCTTGTCTATCTTACCGCCCAAATCGTGAATACCGTCATGCATATGTTTCATATCTTTTTTGATACCAGTTATATATCCGTAAATAGCGAGTAAATGTTCTCTTGTATTTTTTGGTCTTAATTTATCACCGTTAGGCATTATGCTAATCCTCTTTGTCTTAATCTAATTTGTTTTTCTTCTTCAGTAAATAATTCGTTTTCTATAGGTGTTAAACCCTGATTCATGTTGCCTGTTGCCGGAAGCGCTGCTGTTCGTATCACATCTGAACTAGGCATTGGTTGTGGTGGTAAAGGAGCTTGTGCAACCGGTTCTGATTCGTCAATTAAATAATCTCCTATATCTATATCAAACTCATCAGATAGATCTAAGTATCTAAGATCTTGTCTTATTTCATTTATAATATCTCTTACTTCTTCAAACGGATTATCTACATCAATTCTTGACTCAATATCTCTAAACTCTTGTTGTATCTTTTGTGATGGAAAATACGGATCAAACTTTTCATTTAGCATATCGTTGTAGTCTCTACCTAATCCTCTATCTCTAAATTCTTTTCTAACATCTGACATATCTGCTTCTAGTTCTTCTGCTGCAGTAATGTCTTTTAACATTTCTTTCTCTGCTTCAAATTTTGCTTTGTTGGCAGCAATATATCTTCTTATAACTTCATTTGGATCTACTGGTCCACCTTTTAAAACACCAAACTCACCACCTGTAAATAGTGTTCTAGCTTTTCTTTGTTTTGCTCTGTATTCGTTTAGTTTAAATCCTAGAGATTTAATTGGATCTAATTTAACGACTCTGTAACCTGCAAATCCTAATACTTCATCTGGTAATTCAAAAAACTCTCCACGCTCTGATGGTTTATCTGTTGCAGCTTGATAGATTCTTTGAAACTGTGGATATGAAAATGGTAACATGGCTTTAGCTAAATGACCTGATATAATTCTAATTTTATCTCCTGTTGGAGTATCTTCATCGTATAGTTGTCTGCCTTCTCTAGTTCTACCATCTCTACCTAAGATAGGAAGTAAGTCTACCATTGCTTCTGTATAAATAGATTCATCTATAAACGGTGATGCAAGTTGACCACCAGCTTCACTAATACCTCGTAAAAAACCTTCCATTAAAACTTCTTCGTCTTCTATTCCTTGTTGAACATTATTTAATAAAGTTAGAAATGGTCTACTAACAATGTCGTACGCGTTGCCATGACTGAAATCTATATATTTTAAATCACCTGTATCTTCATCTCTTATCGGAAGTATAGTAGAGTTTTTAGACCAATCAGGTAGGTATCTTCTCATTGCTTGTAACTGTTCATCAGTGACATCGTAGATTGCTTTGAACCCTTCTGTTAATACTATCGGTGCAGCTGCTGTAACNGTAGNCATNCCTNNTAATCTTTTTANNCCAATNTTTCTTAANGCNGGATCTTNTATTTCTTTNATNGNTCTTTGTGCAATATTAGTTGTAGTTCTTAATATTTCAGATGGNAAAGACATNAANTTACCTANNGGTAATCGTCTAAGNGCTCTTACAAAATCAGAAACATANGCATAGTTNGGTACTGTATTTCTTACAATGTCAGCTGCTTCTTCTTTTAATTGTTTTTCAGTAAACTCTCTACCTGCTTTTGTGTATGCATTTCTAAGTCTACTTAATTCAACTGCATAGTTTGCAATCTTAAATAAATCATCCTCAGCTGTGTATAAATCTTCAGCAAATTTCATTCCTTTTTTAGCTGTTCTTTTACCAGCACCAAAAAGTTTTGCCATCATACCTTGTAAAGGTTTTTCTATATTTAAGTTTTCCCCAAATCTAATATCTCTCAATAGATTTTTAAGATCTCCAATTTGTACTTGTGAGTTTACAACACCAAGTTCTAGTAATTCTCTATATGCTTTATTTGCTTCTTCAGATCTTGTACCCACCTGTAGTTTTGGAAATGCATCTTTAAATGCTTTAGCTACAACTGCAGGGTTTTCAAAAAATATACCATTAGCTGCAGAGAATCCTGTTGCAGAAAACAAGTTTCTAAAGTGAGTTACCGGTGCGAGAATTGTTTTTGCTACCTGTGATGCTGCTTTTGGAAATAATAATAAGTTTCTGTATCCCCACGTAATTCCTTTTTCNATACCAGTTGCATCTGGTCTTGGCTCAAATAAAAATCGTAATGATTTTTGTGAATCTCCTAATGCTTGTGCAATATCTTTACTTGTAAATTTACCCGCTAATGGATTAACTGCATACTCATCTCTAAAAAATGGTGCAACAAAATCATCTAGTTTTACAATGTCTTGATAAGGTAAAGCTCTTTCTGCTGCAGCAACACTGTCAAAGAAAAAACCTTTTTCACCTGCAGGTGTCTCTGGTGTTACTTTTCTTTTTATAGCTAAATCATCATTTGCTAATTTATCAAACAACTGATTCTTTCTTGCTACAGCTGATAATCTTTGTACACCATTATATACAGAGAATCTTGGGTCTTCTATCTTACCAAATAAATCTCTAAATACCTTACTACCTTGACCTACAACTCTAGATATTTCTTTACCATTAATATCATTTGTAACTACTTGTTTAAAAAATTTTTTATTTTTATCTGCGTTACCTAATGGTGTAAGATCTGTATATTTAAAATAAGGTAATTTACCTGGTGCTTTCATTTCTAATGCAGACTTAACCACGTCATCTACCATCTGTTCTGCTTCAAAAGCAGTGATAGGATTGTTCTTTTTAGCTGCGTATCTTACAAATAATTCTTTTGCACTTTGCACGGCCTCATCTGTAGGTGTATATGATTTAAAAGGGAGAATAGATTTATCTTCAAAGATAGCATACGTATTACCTAAATAATCTTTTACTCTATCTCCCATCAAACCTTTTAATGTTTGTACATCTTTAGGTGCGTTTGATGATGCATTAATTAAGTCAGCGAATGTTTCACGTGCTCCATTTATAGCACCAAACAGTTGATTTACTTGTCCAGATTTCAAACCCTTCTTTGTAAGTATTTCAGTTAGCTCATCACTAACAGCACTTGGCATCGGTTTATCTATTTGGCCAGAAAACATTGCATCGTTTATCTGTCTTAAAACTTTTACTTTTTCTTGATTTGCAGATTTATCAAAAAATGTTTTTACTGTAGGAAACATACTGTCTACACTTGTATCTATTTGTTTTACAAGTTCTGTAGCTCTGTTTAAATCAGCCATCTCTAAACCTTTTTGTAACATCTTATCTTCAAAAATTTGCTGTGGCTTTGCACCTCTAGCTCTTAATGCAGAAAAAACTTTGTTAAAGTATCTATCTAGTTTTGAATTACTAAACTCAATATTCTTTCCTCTTGTAGCTGCAGCTTTGATTGCTTTACCAGCTCCGTATACAAAAGGTGTAACTAATATAGATTCACTACCAAATTTTAATCTGTTAAATAATTTTCTAGATGCATCTGCACTATCTGAACTTGTCTCTTCTTCTCTATCTAATTGTGTAGGTCCACCAAACAAATCACCAAATGTGCCTATTCTTTCTACATCAGCTACAAATGCTTCTCCAGCTGCACCGCCAGTTACACCTGCTGCAAATCTTTTTGCTTTTGCTTTTCTATTTAGATCAGATGCTTTACCTGCAGCTTTTATTAAGTTTGGATTTTTAAAATTAACATAGTTGTTTGCTTTCTTTGCTTTTAATGCTTTGTCAGCTAATTTAGTTGCTGTTTTGAATCCAATAGCACCTGGAATACCAACTTGTACTAATGCCTCTGTAATTCTACCTGCAGCTTTTTCTTCTGCTATTTCTTCAAACGGATTTATTTTATCAAAGAATTGTTCTACTTGTGCTGCACTGTTTGTATCTAAACCTAGATCTATTAGTTCTGCACCAAGAGATATTACACCCTCTGGAACTTTTATAAGACCTGATGCAATACCTGCAAGGCCAGCTTCAAATTGACTTATNTCTGAATCTTTTTCTGCATCTGATAGAATAAGATAGCCTTCTGGTGTAAATTCAGCCATTTAATCTCCTATTCTATTTTTTTTAAATTTGTGCCGTCAAAAAATAAAGGTTGTTGTGTAGCTACGTCAAAGTAGACTTTATTAGGTGTTAATTCTTGAAGTTTAACTTTTCTCTTAGTATTTATATATGGTTTTAAAATATCAACTGAATAACCTTGTTCTTGTAATTTTGGTAACACCTCTAAAACAAAAGTTGCTTTTGCTGTACCCACCATATCTTCACCAGGAAAATTAGTTTTAGCATAGTCAGCTACTCTGTCTGCCATTGAAGATCTAAGTAAATCACCAGAGCTTAACGTAAAGTATTCAAATGCTTGTCTTCTACCCTCTTCTGTATCAGGAAATTGACCTAATTTAATTGCTTGATCTGCTAATTTTTGCACCGCTGTTTTATCTCCACCAGATGCATTTTTTAAAAGTTGTAATTTTTCTTGACCTGTTTGTTTTAGACCAAGTATTTCTAATTCAGTGGCTTTGTCCTCTTTTCTATATTTTTCTTCTCGTGCAATGTTTTCTTTTCTCTCTTCTTCAGCTATGTCAAATTTTAATCCTTCTAATTCAACATCTCTTTTTCCAGCTTGTGCTCTATTCATAGCATCAAATGCTTGACCAACTGCAGGTTCAAAAGCTAAAGCTAAATTACCAGCTACGTTGCCACCTCTAGTTTCACCAAAACCTCTTAGTCCACCTTGAATTAATAACTGTGCAATAGGATCAATAGCAGGTGTTGAATACTTTTTCATTATCGCTTCAAATCGCTCTCTGTTTGTACCTTCTGAAAAATTAGATCTCATACCAGAAGTAATGCCGCCACCGACTTCACCTCCTCTTCTAAACATAGGTCTTCTTAAAGTTTTCATTATCCGAAAAAACTCCTATCAGGTCCTGCTAATAATCTGTAGATACCGGCTAATGTAGAACCTGCACTTAGTCCAGTCTGTACTGCACCTGGTGTAGGCATTTCAGTTTGTCTAGTCTGACCAGGATATCCTGCAATTAAACTTGTAACTCCAGAACCATATTGTTGTGCAGCTGTTAAAGGTTGATTTAATTGTTGTTGAGCTAATTGTTGTTGTGCAGATTTAACTGCTTGAGCTTGTGCTTGATTTAATCCACCAAGAGTAGACAAAGCTCCAACATCTTGACCTAAGAATGCTTGTTGTGCACCACCTAATCTTAACTGATCAGAAGCTAGTTGTCTTTGTTGACCAAAAGCTTGACTAGCTAATTGTTGTGCCTGTTGAAATCCTTGTTGTCTCAACTGTGCTTCTAACGCAGCTCTGTTTCTAGCTTGACCAGATAAAAATTCTGCTTCTTGTACACCTTGTCTTGCACCACCAAACGCTCCTCTATTTATAGCTTGTGCTGCTATAGAAGGTATGCCTGCTTGTGTTTGTCTATCAAACTCTGCAAGAGTTGTGTCAATTACATCTTGTTGATATGGAGAAGTAAATTGTNGATATGCAGTTGGACCTGTAAGCCCTGCTGCCTGTTGCTGAGCACCTTCTGCACCAGATAAAAATCTTTGATAGCCACCAATACCAGAAAGAGCTAATGCTTCAGCTTGTTTTTGACGTATGTCTTGATCAGCTACAAATTGTGGACCAAATGCTTGAGATAAATCAGCAGCTTTAAATTGACCAACTGCTTTCTGTAAATCNTCTAAATAAGTTTTACCTGCTGCNTCTATNAACGGCGCTGGTATTACTTGTGTTTGTTGAACTGCCATTAAACTCTTCCTCCGTTTTCTAATGTTTTCATCATACTGTACATACGTTCTGCACCTTTGTTGACATCACCGTCACCCATTCCTCTTACAGCGTCCGCTGTAAATACAAATTCGTTATTTGACAACATTGCTGGAATGTCATCTGCCTTTTCTTTTACACCAACTGGAGGAATAAATCCACCTGTTTCTCTAAGGTCTAATTCAGTTATTCCTGCAGGGTTTTCATTTAATGGTAGACCCATGATGCCTGATGCCTGCATCGCGTTTCTTTCTGGATTATCCGGACCCATTGCAAAACCCATTCTACCACCTTCTGCTACATTTGCCCTTACAAATGCGTCTATTTCTTCAGGAGATGCATTCTGATTTAAATTTTTATAACCTCTTTCTAATAAAGTTGCCAGTTTATTTTTGTCCTGTCCAATTGCTTCTACTTCGTCTTCTTGAACACCTGCTGCCGCTAATACAGCTGGGACAGTTAATGCAGCTGCTTTAAATAAATTTCCTTTTGTAGCAAAATTTGCAAAAGCATCACCGATACCTTTTCCTCCAACTATATCTCCTACATTTCCAAATATACTGCTTAATCCACCGAAACCACCAAATCCTTGGCCACCTCTAGTTACTCCAGGTAACATTTTTCCAAAAAAAGTTCCGCCACCTAAACCATATAATGCACCAGCTGTAAGAGCTAATTTACCTACATCAGATTTAGCTACATCTTTTACACCTTTAACTAAACCTGA
>FUFK010040911.1_pt1 | contig 13116 bp, 8 predicted proteins | sample 1021851 | NCBI WGS metagenome assembly FUFK01 (sample SAMEA51879418, study PRJEB19060) | metagenome | reverse complement strand
CTCTCGCAAATTGTTCTGATAGTGTGCTCATCGTTGCCAAAATTTCTTTTTCTTAGGTGGTTGTAGGGCAGATATTGGTACAATGTCTTGGCATAACACTTTCATCTCTGATCTAGGATGAAATGTAAAGCCACGTTGTTGTAACTCTGCACATTTTAATGCACGAACTAGCTCATAGTCTAGTCGCATCTTTTCTTCTTGACGTTTAGCTATATCTCTACATTGCCGTAGACCTTCTCGATCTAACGGAACCATAAAGTTAACTTGAAAGCCCCAGTTTTGATTGATGTTGTAACCATCTTCAACTTCTGGTCTTGTATCATTACCCATATAAAACGGACTAAACGTCATAGTAGACCCATTACATTGTATGTTTGGGCCATATACCTGACGTGACGANGCACCGTTGTTTTGAAACTGTACGGCTTGGTTCGTCACATTACCCGTAGCTGCTGCTACAGGATTTGATNTATTNNNTGTATCTCCTTCAGCNTATACAGGTGTTACTGAGAGAAGACAGAGAGCGATGTAGTAGTAGAGTTTATTGTNNAGTTNCNTGTANANTCTCNNTGNTCTACTAAGCCTGCTGCTCTTGTTGTTGTTTCTAAGCTCCATGGTAATGTNNNNTCAGTAACTGTNAATACTGCATCACCACCAGCAATGCCAGCACTAGCTGCTGCTGTAATATTAGANCCAGACCAAGTGTTTACGGCTGCACCGNANACTTGTACTTGCTCTGTNTCTACGATAGTTTGAGTTGTNGTNGTTGTACTGTTCATAGACCCTGTAGTAAACTGAGGGGTGACAGTATTAGCTCTTGCTACTGCGGGTGATAACAGGGCTAAGAGAAGAATTAGTTTCTTCATNNTTTTGGTTGTTGTNTGTCTTTCTNACNTNTTGTTCTACCTGTAGANAGCCCNAANGTNGCTAGNGCNCCCGTAAAAATCGANGCAACGAACGTAATNTCNGANGATGCNCCAGTCTTTTTGACCATAGGTANNTCNACNTANTTTAGTGTAATGATAAAACCAGACCAGATAACTACNCCTAGACGCACCATGGCTCCTAGTATTTGCATCTGTTCGTCATGGTCATCTACATTCTCTTTNATTTTTNTGAGGATGCCTTTCTTTTCTGGCGGTTTTGTTTCCATTTGTTNATCTTGCCTTGTAAGAACTTTTGTATTTTATCTTTCAACGCATTGATTACAGGTTGTGTAACAGTCGCAGCTGCTACAGCAGTTACAGCAGTAACCGATGCAGCAACTAAGACTTCTTGCGATGGTAAAGTGATACTAGGTAAGGGTGGAAAGTGTATTTTTGGTGGAGGGTTCTCTTCTGTTTGTACCTCCTTTGTGCCTTCGGGTCTTCGTAAATCTTGCGGAGGTACGACCAAAGGTTGATATGAGGGAACATCAGCTGTAGGGAGAGGTAAAGAGGGGGTTTGCAGTTGTACTGCATTTGGTAATACTATGGTGGGTAGTTCCATTATGCTGCTTCTAAGGCTGCAACTTTAGTTTCTAATGTTTCTATTCTAGTTTGTGCTTCCTGTAATGCCTTTATCGCTTTCATATAAAGAACAGAATACTTTAAGAATTTTGTTGTAGTTCCTAAGTCTTTGTTGTCTGCATCTGTATCAGGTTGCTCTTTAACCAAACTAGGACAAACAGTTTCAGCTTCTTGTGCAACAAGTCCAAGTAATTTTTGTTTATTTTCGTCAGCTATATAATTAAAGTTTCTAACTCTAAGTGCTTTTATGTCATCCCATTGAGATGGAGCGTCAATAATATTTTCTTTTAGTTTAACATCAGATGTACTACCATAAGAATTGTTTGTATTTTCTAAGTCACCATCTGCTCGAATATACATACGAGTTTGACCATTGGCAAAATTATAAACTCTATGTGCCCAATGAGTTGCCTTATTATGATTAAGTTGCATCATGATCCCATATCCATTAGTAGAACCATGCTTCATATTTAAAATCTGAATGTTGGCATTATCAGCTTGAATTTCATGATAGTTGTCACCATCTGCACTCATATGATTTGCCATATCTCCTTTCATCTTTACAAAACCATGTCGGTTTATACGGACGGATTCACCAGCAGTAGTCTTTAAATATATGTTTGCAGCTCTTATAGCACAATCCATATTAGCACTATTACCATCATTTAAGACATCTATTCCAACACCCGCACCAGCTTGAGCAGATTGTATGTCACCTATGTTTCTAAAATGAACACGAGCGTTTGTCATAACTTGCAAGCCTAATGTGCCAAGAGGACTTGTTGTACTGAGTCCAATTCTTCCATTTGCTTGTATAACAAGAGGAGTTAAAGTTTCAAAAGCTGAACCAGTATAGTTTTTAGTAGTAAATTTATAACCAGCAGCATAAGCACTACTACCATCAGAACCAAAGTTAGATTCTGAAGTTATCCTGTTTGAACTATTTTGAAATTCAATAAATGTTGTTCTATGATTACTACCTTCATTTGAATTGTAGAATTTTAAATCACCATCGCCTATTGTAAGCTTTTCTCCTATTGTTGTTGTACCTATACCTACCTTTCCAGAAGCGTCAATAGTAACCCTATTTGTAGCTGTGGTGTTATCATCAAGTGACCGAAATTTCATCACTCCATTGCTGGACTGAATATCCATCATCTTGAGGTTTGTACCACCTCCAGTATGTCTGAATAAAAGTCTTGACTGAGAGCTTCCCTGTAACGCAATTCCATTGGTACTTTCAAAAGTTGCAACTGAATACTGATACGGAGAAGTAGTACCTACACCTAATTGACTGCCGTCAAAGAATAAGTTTGCTTCACCATTTAGAGTATTAGCAGTACCAGAACCAGTAATAACTCTGTTATCTGCGTTGTTGTTTATTGTTGTGCTAGTAACTGTCTCAAAGCTGGGATCTGCTCCGTTGTTTGCTCGTAAAAACTTACCATCGTTAGATGATGTACCGTGTGGCAGTTTAGCTAGTGTTACAGCTTGGTCTACTATATGACCAGTACTGATTGAGTTATTTTGCATCTCTGTTCCGCTAATTGCGTTAGCAGCTATTTCGCTGTTTCCTATCGCATCTGCTGGAATCTTAGCTGACGTTACAGCATTATCATTTATTTTTTCTGTTGTAACTGCACCAGTTGCAATCTTAGCTGTAGTTACCCCGCCGTCTGGTAATGCACCAGTAATATATAATATACCATTCATTGCAGAATGACTGGTACACTGATAGTATAAGACATCAGGAGCATCGTGTTGTACTTCTACAATAACTGTACCACTACCAGCATTGTTAGTTACGCCAGTATTGTATGCAGTACCACTTGCTCCAGATGTGCTTTGTATACGTATAGGATGACCACCTGAGCCATTCTCAAATCTATACGTTTTACCTCTTGTAAGGTAAAGAGTAGGGTTGTTGACAGTGCCATTCAACCCTTCTCCTTGAAATGTGTAGGCACTAGAACCGCTAGCACCTATTGTAAAGACATGATCCAGAGCTATCTCATGTAGACCAGCCTTTGTAACTTGTGTTAATGTCATATTTTTAAATGTTAGCCTACAAGATTACCACAAAAATAACTAAGGGTATTGTTGCAGTGTATAGCTCCAGTATTACCAACTCTCATTTTAACCTGATCGCCAGCCGAGCAATACCAATACAATGAACACTGTAATGTTGCATATCCTCTTGCAGAATCACTACCATAATTATTCTGCAATCGTGCTTCACTTTTTTGACCACCGTTAATAAAGAATCCCCACCAAGCATCATTTTCTGTGGATTGTCTATAAACTTGACCATAAAAATGATAGTATCCAGTTCTAGGAACTGTATATATTCCGTTAGAAGTATTGTAGCCACCACCCACGTCAAATCTTTCTTGACCAAAAACTATATCAGTATTAAGAGCAACGTTAGAAGGGCCACCAAAAGCATGAAATACTGGGTTTTTAGGTTTTGTTACATAACCATCTGAATTTATAAGTAATGCTGTTTGGTTCTGGTTTACTATTATAGCTGCACCATTTCCAGTTTTAGCAACAAGTTCTACTTGGTCATTGCCATGTGAATATGCAAGTTCTCCTTTTGCAGTACCAGATTCTTTAAACGTAATTCTAGAAGCACCAGTTGTACCAGTTGTATCTATTGACAATGCTTCATCAACAGCACTGCCTCTGTCTATTTGAATAACACCTGTTATTTTAGTACCATTAGATATAGTTTCAAAAGTTTTACTGTTGTCGTAAAATAGCTCTACTGCTCCAGCACTTGTAGCTGCTAAACGTGTTGAGTTTTGTGCAGCATTTCTTAACTCTATATGATTACTACCAATCTTTAATTCACCAGTAGAATTAGTTATTAAAGAGTTAGATCCATCGTGATAAAGCTGTAAATCNTCACCTAGACCAATTTTTAATTTATTACTATCTGAGTCTAAAAGAACATCACCAGTAGAAATAAAGTTTCCTGTTACTTTAGCTCCGCCAGTTAAAGTTTCAAACTTTTTACTGTTGTCAAAATATAGCTCTACTGCTCCGTTTTGATTACAAGAAATTGCACTTTTTGAATCAGCAGTTTTTAAAAAAATGTTGTTTTGAGCAATAATTTCTAATTCACCTGTAACGCAATCAATAAGCCCATTGTTAATATGAGTCATTAATAAATCTGCATTATCTCCTACTGACACCCTGCTACCATTAGAATTAGCATCAACATTTCCACTTGCTATGAGATTTCCAGTAACAGAAACACCACCACTTGTAGTCTCAAACTTTTTAACGTTGTCGTAGTAAAGTTCTACGGTTCCGTTTTTAAAACCTCTAATTATATTTTCTGTACCAGCATCATTTTGAACAACAAATGCACTAGCTAATACATTAAGATTTCCAGTGCCACTATCTTTAATAAATGAGTTGCTTCCATCATGGAAAAGTTCTAGGTCATCATCTGATCCAATTTTTATCTTTGCATTATCAGGTATATCTATATGACTTGTTGCTGTAATTTCTCCTGTTACGTCTAGACCAGCTTCGCAATCTAAGTTTCCTTTTATATCAGTATGACCATCTGAATTAACAACTAATCTATCAGCAGAATCAGTTTCAGACCTAATACGGAACATTCCACTACTTCCTCTTATAGAGAAATCATCATTATTGTTAGTGTCAAGTAATACTATTTTTGGATTATCATTTTGAATGGTTATATCGCTAGAAGCTATAGTTCCAGTTGTACTAATAGCAATATCGTTAGCTAGTTTAGCACCTGTAACTGCGTCATCTGTAATTTTTGCAGTCGTAACATTTGCATCTACAATTTTAGCAGTTGTAACTGATCCGTTCTGTAGTATTGCTGTTGTAACTGTGTTGTTACTTGGTGTACCGATATTTACTGTGGATCCGATCGTGATAACAAAGATGCTAGCACCACTAACAGGAGCGGAGCCGAATATAATGTCAGCACCACTAACCGCAAAGCCCTCGCTTGGCTGGCTGGATCCACTGTTAGGTTTCTGAACGACTCCATCGACGCTAACGAGATGTTGTTCTGCATTAGTTCCAGCGTTGCTAAGTGTAAATCTATAAGCTGTTCCATTTGGTGTTGCACTTCCTCCTCCAGTTGCTGATGAACTAGATATTGTATTGATAAAAAAGTTACCTACTGACTGTGCTTCTTCCCACGCCGAGTTTGTTCCGTTATAAACGAGTAACTTACCTGTGCCAGTATTAAAGAATAAATCACCACTATCAAGGCTACTTGTAGGGTTCGACGAACCGACTCTATATCGTTCTGAAAAGTCATTGATGTCTCCACTAAGGTTAAGAAGGTCATCTTCTTTCAGTGTAGCTTTATGGTAAGTATAGTTTTGACCAGATCCTGTTGATGTTACAATAAAACGCACACCAGCAGATACAGTTGAGCTAAAGAAGTTAGAAGGTATACCAGATATATTAACTGTAGTACCACCAACTGTAGCTCCACTAGCTGTACCACTACTACTTACGGTCATACCACCAGCATCAGCTATACTGATAGCGACACCAGAAGCTGGCTGTGTATTAGGAAAAGAACTCTCGTTTGCTATAGCTTCAAATCCACCAAAAGGTTCTAGCTGTGCAGCTACGTAGTCAACAACAGCACCAGAGGTTGGAAACTTAGTGTCATCATCTGTAATTGTAGTCTGTTTTGCCATACCATCAATCTGGTTGAGGTCGGCTATATCTGCTGTAAGAGCTGTACTATCAGCAAGTTTTGATGCTGTAGCTGACTGCATACCAGCTAGAGTTGTAAGTTCTCCATCTTGTATTTTGTCAGTTGTAACAGCGTTACTTGCTATCTTTGCTGCTGTTATTTGACTATCAGCAATATGTGCAGTATCTATACTACCATCAACATAGTGTTCCGAGTTAATACTGTCATCTGCTATTTTAGTTCCATCAACTGCATCTGCTGCAATCTTAGCTGTAGTAACCTGTAAGTTACCTATGTGTGCAGTATCTATTGATCCATCTACATAATGTTCTGAGTCTATACTATTGTCAGCTATCTTAGTACCATTAACAGCATCACCAGCTAACTGAGTATTACCTATTGTTGAGTCTGCTATTTGTGCATTTGTAATTGTGCCATTAGCTATCTTAGCTGCTGTAACTGCATTAGCGGCTATTTTAGCCGTTGTTATAGCATCGTCTGCTATGTGAGCTGTATCAATACTGCCATCTACGTAATGCTCAGAATCAATACTGTCATCAGCAATCTTAGCATTAGTTACTGAGTCAGCTGCAAGTTTAGCTGTAGTAATCTGTGCATCTGCGATATGTGCAGTGTCAATACTGCCATCAACATAGTGCTCAGAGTTGATTTGATCGTCAGCTATCTTAGCACCAGTTATAGCATCTGCCTTAATCTTACTTGTTTCTATAGCACCGTCGTCTATGTCATACGAATGTATAAGATTAGGTATCTGCTCTTCTTGTGCTCTGTATAGGAGCTGTGTTGTGTTATTATTTAAGTCAGCTGCTTTTACGGATGACCCTGCTGTAAATGTAGCCTTAGCTGTATCTACATTAGTGTCACGATATATGCGTATGTTAGCTGGACTGGATGGTATATTACCTGATGTAAAGACTACATTACCACCACCTGTAGTAGTGTAGTTAGTAATGTTGTAGTGTGTACTTGTTGTTTTGAGTACGCCATCTACACGAACTTTGACATCAGATTCTTGATATGAAGGGAAAGAAAACGACTTAGTAGCGTTCCCATCCCCAGTGTATTCTACGAATGTTGTTGCCATTTATTTAGGTATATTGAGGATGTTTGCGGTATCTGAGCGTTTTTGAATACGTGCAATTTCTTTTTCACGTTGTTCCAGTATAACTCTTTGTACATTTGGTTGACTACTAATTTTAGCCCAAGCCTTTCTACGTGCTCTGTAAAATAGACCTTCTATAATTCTATTATGATAGTAGTCCTTTACATCAAAATCACCACGTCTACCAGATTTTATATCTGTATACATTTCTTCGAGTGATGCTAGTATCTTAGGATCATCGGCTAGTTTGTCAAGTTCTAATTCTAAGTTTTGCACACCTATAGCTTGTTGAAACAAAGATCTAACTACCGCGTTATCTGTAAGCTTTGTGCCGTCAGGTGCATAGTATGTAGATGTACGTAGATCGTAGCCACTGTTAAATAGTAACTGTCTACCTTTGCTTTGTTCTAAGTTAAGTGTTACAGGACTTACAGCATTGTACGCTCTTGTTAAGAAGTCCCAGTCTTTTAGTGGCTTACCGTTGAGTATATCATACTTCTTAGGTAGCTGTTGTGTACCAGCTATTTGTTCAGTAAGTAAGTTTCTGTTACGTATAGACTGAATCACACCTGAGTTTATCTCACGCATGTATGGTGTAAATAATCTACCAAGTTCGTTACGTAAACCAGCAAGAGGTACAGTGTTGTTCGCAAGAGATGCTACAATACGTGGGCCTTGCCCGGGTCTAGCACCAAATAAGTCTACAAATGACTGTATGCCTGCTAGGTATGACTTACTTGTAATAGCTTGTGCTACAACAAGAGATATCTTGCCTAACTGGTTTTCTGTCCACTCTTCACCCATAAGCTCACTTGCATCACCTATGTCAGCAATCGTAGACATAATAAGGTTGAATGGTTCAAAGTTGTCATAACCTATACGTACGTCACCTAGTTTGATTGTTCTAGGTTCCCACTTACCATCTATCCAGACCTGTCTTTTCTGCCTATCAACTGGGCCGTTACCGTTAAGATCACCACGCATCCAAGCNTTTATAGCCATCATAACTACACCAGAACCTATAGCCAATCGGCCTGTTTGTAAAGATCTAGCATTAGCAAGTTCTTCTGGTGTAAAAATACCATACTTGTTTACGCTTGCTAGGTCAGCTGGGTTTGCAAATGCTATGTCGTTAAACTCTTTAACTAAGAAGTTAAACCCGGGTGTGTACTTGCCTGTAAGAGCAAGACCGTTAACACCTGTTCTAGCAAACAAAAAGAATGGTTTGGCTAGAGGTGCAGCACTAAATACATCGTTAAGACCTTTTGCAAAGCCTGTAAGATCTTGTGTTAGTGTTACTTCTTTACGTGCAAACTTTGTAGCTTCGTCTATAATATTACCATCTTTGTCAAACACCTGTGCATAGAAGTCATCTTCGTATGCTTTCATCAAGTCTTTGTTTATTTCTGGCAGCTTAATGCCATCAATACTTTGCATGTCTAAGACTCTACGCATAGCTTTTTCACGCATCTTAGCACGGCCAAGAATGTAACCAAACGCATCGTCAGTTGCAGCCATGATCTTTGTAGAGTATGTAAACAAGTTATTGTTATTCATCTGTCTAGCTATGTTAGCCATACGAAATGCNGCTACTTCACCAGCGTCAGCTCTACCACTATCTTCTGCCCAACGACGTAGTATCTCCCAGTTATCATCTGCCTGTGTATACTCTGAAAAACGTGTTTTGATTGTACGTATNTCACCTTTCCAGTATGAGTTTAGTTTTTCTCTAAATAGAGTAAACGACTCAGGTATAGCTTCTATCATACCATTGACCGCAGCTAGGCTAGTTCTAAGTGTAGCAGAGTCGCCTTCAAACGGAAAACGTACAACTGCTCCTAGTGCTGTAGCTAGTGGTCGTAAGAATGTTGCAGTAGATGTACCCATGATTGCTCGAACTGGTGTTTTAGGGCCTGATAGAATACTATGACTCATCACGCCTTCTAGTTCACGAATCAGTGCACCTGTTCTAGCTGGGCCGTCTGGTGCTAATGAACCACCTTTNAGTATTGTACGTGCCCATCTGTCAAAGTCTTCTAGAGTATTAACATCTTTCATCATAGAAAAAGCTTCAAACAACGCATTGAGTAGGTTGTCGTCAGGATCATCTTTTGCTATCTTCAGTACAGACATAATAGAGTCTTTTGTATCTTGCATTTCTGCTGTAATAACTTCGTCTACTATCTGTGATTTTGGTTGTTTACCAGCTTGTAGCTGTCTAAATGCGTCAGATTTTAAGAATCTAGCTTTTTTAGTTTGGTACAAAGCTGTTAACATTGTATCTACAACTTGCTTGGCTGGGCCGTCTACATCGTCTAGACCAACTAGATCGGCTATTTCACGTCCAGCTGTACCTAGATCTCGTAGTTGCTTGAGCAAAGAGCCAACAACTAAGTCACCTATAACAACATTCTTAGATGTCCATATTTCTATACCATCAACAATATCAGGTTGAGCTTCTAACAACTCTTTTAGATACTGTTGTGGTGACATTTCTATAGCATTTCTACCCTGTGTTATACGTTGATGACCTTCTATTGCTTCTTTCCATCTGGCTGCTAACTTTGGTATACTGCCTTTTACAGCATCAAGNTCTTGCTTNGAACTTTGCATCACTCATCAAGCCACGCATAATACGTTCTACTTGCTCTTCATCTGTAGCACCTTCCATAGCAATACGTTCACGTTCGTATGGTGTTGTTACAGAGCCAGTAGATCCTTCTTCTGAACCCCACTCCTTACGAGTACGAGATAACTGTTCACGAGCTTTCTGTGGTTCGACTTCTGTTATGTGTGCTCCTTGGTGTGGTTGAGATATAGGTGCATTTTTATCTGCTCTAAACTCTACCTCTCCACGTCTTAGCTGTGCTAGTCCGTTTTGTACTGTTGCCTGTTTTAGATTCTTGTTTCTATCTTGTATCTGTTTTACAGCTTTTTTACCACCTCTACCCAGTGTGTAAGCGAAACCGTCAAAGAATAGACCTATGCCCATACCTTCAACAATATTCTTCATCTTCATCACAACTGGATGGTCAGTATCTTTTGTAGATATAGGTGTATCCATCCAACCATAGCGGTCACGTAAAGCACCNAGAGCGTTCTGTTCGTCTGACTCTTTAGATANTAGATCAGACACAGCTCCAACAGCCATGCCTCTTACAACGTTACCTTTAGCTAGTGCTATAAGACCAGCTGGTAAAGCAACTACACCTGTAGCTGCCGCAGCTTTTGCAGTTAGTATTGTACCAGCTGCTAGAGATCCAAAGTGTACTAGACCTCTAAGCTGTTTGCCCCACCATGTTCTTGTTTCGATTGGATTATCGTATCCACCAAAAGGTGTAAAGTCTGGCTTGTATGAACCAGTCTCTTCCCTTTGTCTTTGCATCTCCCCAGACAAGGCATCGACTGTACGTTCTGGAAACGTAGCGATTGATGATGCAGTGTCTTGTAAACCACCAGATAAAATAGACTGACCCTCTTTGATGAGTGCCTTAGCACCCCATGTATCGGAGTTGCGTGGATCAGCTTGTGTGTCAACGGCCTGTTGTTCGNCCTGAGCTTGCTCTGACTTTGCCTCTTCTTCGGCTATTATCCGGCTTCGATAGTCGTCTGATATATCTTCGGCTGCCGTGGCTAGCTCGTCGATTGCTTCATCATCTATCGTATATCTTCCTGAGTCCATTAAATTGTTGTTCCTCCAAAGTCATTGTCNACNTAATCTTTAATTANTNCNTCNAANNACTTNTCTGTGTTNNTNGTTGNTTTTACTATTTTATCTAAAANTATCTCGTTTATNTCACCCTGTAAGTTTTGAAACTGGTTGTTCTTCATGCCTCTAAGATTAGGAAAGAACTGTAATACCTGTGTTCTTTCTACATCAGATAGGTTAGTTAGTCTACGCCAGTCTTTATCAGCGTCAACTAATGCACCCATGATACTGTTACTTTTGTTGGCTTGTATTCTCATTAGACCAAACACTATAGCATTTTGAGTATTCTCATCCATCGTGTCATCTACTCTTATACCACCAGCTTCTACAACTTCTATGAGTTCCTGTGCACTAATTTTATACATACCAAAGTCTGTCGCACCAGCCTTAGCTTTTCTGTACGCATCTGCNACTGTCATNGTTTCTAGTTTGACTCTAGGTGCTGTAAANGGATTACTNTTNGGATCTCTATAGTAGCTTGANTTATCTGTNACTTTGAGAGAGTTGAGCATCTTAGCTTCTATCTCTGTATTGTCATCATTNTTAAGTAAGTTAAGATTCTTNGTCTGATTCTTACGTAGNTATAANAAACGNTGTTCNTNTTCTGTTAGNTCAAANAATGTTTCTGGGTTCTTCATNTTGCTAGTGTCACCCGGGTACATAGCTTTAAATCTTGCAAGAGCATACTCGTGTGGCATTACGTTTGTACCATGAGTTACACTTCTAAAGTATTGTGGAAATGGTGTTTTGAAACCACTTTCATAGTAATCATACAACTGATCTAATGCACGTTTCTCATCAAGAGATACAAACTCTTTCTGATTCATTGTAGCATCAACACCGTTGTCTTTCAAGAAAGTCTGATCGTTACGTATATCTACTGGTAGTGTTGGTCTAGTAATATCAACCTGAGCTGAATAGTCTCCAGCTAGTAATTTGTCTAAAACTTTTGGATACTCGAGTTCTAGTGCAGCTTCTAGTGTTAAGTTCTGATCGCCTGCCATACGTTCATTGACTTTTTGAGTCAGTTCGTACTCAGCAGACTTGACTTGTATATTCTTTTGCAAGCTAGTAAGTTCAAGGTTTGGATCTCTTTTAGCTGCTCTTAATTTAGTAATAAAGTCCTGTTCTACATTTACTATGTCAAATATCTTGTTTGCTTTACCTACCTGATTAGAGTATGTTTCGTTACCCACACCAGAAGTCTCATCATTTAAGAAATGGGTTGGTAAAGGTAATGACTCATCAAGACCTTGAGATTTTAATTGTCTACGAAATTTAGTTTCTTCTTCAGCAAGAGCCATAGTAAACTCTTGATCTGATAGGTTCTGTAGTCGTAACTGTCTTACTCTTTCTTGAGAACTTGTTACAAGAGTTTTATACACCTTACTATCGGCGAGAGCCATCTCACTTTGTATACGTGTGAGAAAACCCATGTTTCCATCTATCTCACCCTGACTACCTATGCCAGAATTGATNTAACCTCTAGACTCTTTACCTGTAGCTTTNTTNANAAACTTAGCTTCATTTAGAAAATGACTNANTCCTCCAGACTCGAGCCTATATCTTAGCTCATACATGCGTGATATTGCATAGTCTAAGGCTTCTTTATCTTTTGTAAGACCCGGTTTTTTATTTCTAATATACTGTATAATTCCTACTTCTGGATCATCATAGATACCATTATAGTTACCATCTACATCTTTAGAATTTATTACCTCTACAAGTTNATTGTCTATCTCTAAAGTGTTGTTATTCTCATAGTTTCGATCGCTTTTAGTTTGCCATCTACCTAAAATTCTTTGTTTTTCTTTTATAAGTGATGGGTATAAACGTTTGATAAAGTATCTACGAAGTCTTCTACTACGTATATTTAAACCTTTACCTTCTGCATCCATTAAGTATTTTGTAACAATATTCTCAATGGTATCATCTATAGCCTCACTAGCATCAAGTCTTGTTGGTAAGTTAAGTACGTTTTTTGCTTGTACTCTGTCGTTAAGGCCACTTACTGCAAAGTCGTCGTAGTCTCGTGTAAACTGATCTGCGTCTAAACTTTCGATGTCTGGTGAGA